>Ga0214919_10001525_pt1 | contig 37677 bp, 30 predicted proteins | sample LL1503_MetaG_FD_177994 | JGI IMG/M metagenome (GOLD analysis project Ga0214919, IMG submission 177994) | Freshwater microbial communities from Lake Lanier, Atlanta, Georgia, United States - LL-1503 | ecosystem: Environmental > Aquatic > Freshwater > Lake | place: USA: Georgia | collected...
ATAATGTTATAAAGGAGATTTTAAATTTTATAAAAAAAAAAAAGAGAATTATATATGGAGGGTATGCATGGGAATTATTGGTAAAAAATGCAAATTCAGGAGTAGGATTTTATAAAAAAAATGATATGCCTGATGTTGAATTTTATTCTACAAAACCAATAGAAGATTTAAAAGAATTATGTGATATATTGTATAAAAATAATAAATATGTTCAGGGAAAGAATGCACAGCATTCTCATACATATAAAATTTTTGTAAATTTTATAAATTATTGTGATATAACATATATGCCAACATTATTATTTAACAAGATACCTTATATGATAGTTTATGATTATAATGTGATAGATACAAATATTATATATATTGATATATTAAAAATGTTAACAGATCCATTAAGAAGTTATTTTAGATTAGAAAAGTTTATGAAAAGATTTAAATTATTAAATAAAGATTATCCTCTAAAATTAAGTAATAATGTTTCTAATAATTCAAAAATATCTATTAAAGCGGAAATTAGTGATATAATAAAATTAATATTTGACTATATAATAAAATCTAATAATTTTATATTTATTGGAGAGATCGCTTCACAAATATATATTAATAAAAAATATAAATATAGTTCATCAATCTTAGAGTTAATAAGTATAAATATAGAGAAGGATGTAAAAGAGATATACGCAATAATATTTAAATATTGCATGAAAAACAATAAAATAAAAAATTTTGCAGATATGGTAGAAGTAGAACAATATTATCCATTTTTTCAGTATTGGGGAAAAAAAATAATTATTAAGTATAATAAGAATCCTATAATTATTTTATATGACAATAATGAGAAATGTTATCCTTATAATGATGTTAAATTATTAATATTTGATAAGGAGGAGAATATTTCTATTGGAACATTTAATCTTGTATTATTATATTATTTTTACAGTATTATGAAAACAATAGTAGATAATAAAAAGAATGAGAAAGAAATAATTCAAAGTATAATATACAACATGATAAAAACCAAAGAGGAATATTTAAAAAAAAAGAATATAACATTATTTGATGATTCAATATATAAAGATTTTATTATTGACTGCAAGGGTAAAACTGTAGATTTTATTAGAAAATTTCATTTAAACAGAATTAATAAAAAATATAATTCTCCATCGTTAATTCCAAGTTATGATCCTGCAGAATTAAAAATATTTGATGTATCAAAATATTCATATGATAATATATCAGGAAATATAATTAATAATCCAAAAGATAAAATTCACATAAATAAACATTAATAAACATTATGATAAATTAATATTTACCATGACATTGTGTTTTATATAATGTATTAAGGAATTTTGCACATTGATAAGTAAGTATTGTATGTCATAATTGCAACATGATTAGTAAATTTAAATCCTTCAAATTCAGGAGGTAGAAAAGGTGTGTTATCAGGAATAAAAACTTTTGTATAAGTATTTGAATTAATATATAAATCTTTATATATACCTGATAAGTTTAAATTGATAATTTCTTGTTTTCCTGAATCATAAATTATCAAGACATCAATTTTATGCAATTGTATAGTTTCTTTTTTTATTTCTGAAATTATTTTGCAAAATGTTTGTTTATTATTTTTATTATTTTTATCATTATTATCATTATCATTATTATCAATATTAATAATATTAATAATTTTGTTAAAAAGACTTGAATGTTGTAAGTAGATATTATTTATATATTTTTCAAAATATTTTCTTTTATTTTTAGAGTGTATAGACTTTGTTTTTTTAAAAAAATAATATGCTTCATTAAATGTAATATTTAATATTATATATTTATTAGATAGATTATTATAATTAAAAGTTATAATTTCAGAAGAATCTTTTTTTTTTTCTAAGAAATTAATTATTTTAATTAATTTAGTATTAAATAAATAATAGGTATAACCTAAATTATGATATAAATTAGATACACTAATTGATGTATTATCAGATATCATGTTTAATATTTATATGTTATAAATATTTATTTCTTTTATGTTATAAATACAATTTTTTTTATACAATTATAATTTAAAAAAAATAAAAAAATAAAAAAATAAAAAATAAATTTTTTATTTTTTTTTTACACTTGTCAAAAACAGGCAACAATTCCTGTAATGTGAAACATTGGTAAAACAGAGTTTCTTGATTCTCATGTTTTATAAGCAATGGTAGAAGCTATTTCTTCTCTTAATACACCTTCTTTTCAGAGATGATACTGCTTTCTACCACATCGATAACTTTTTCAGCTTCTTTTTTTGCTACGATTTCTGCTGATTAAGTTAGTTTTAGCATTTGCTTCTTTTTCAGCTGCTTCTTTTTCAGCTGCTTTTTTTTCTGCTATTGCTTCATCAGCAGCTTTTTTTGCCATAGTTGCTTTTGTAGCTGCAAAAAAAGCTGCTACAGCTGTTGTAGTTGCTGCTTCTGCTGCTTCTGCTGCTTTTGCTTCTTCTGTTGTTTTTTCTTCTTCAGCTGCTTCTGCTGCTGCAACAGCTTTTGCTGCTTCTATTGCTTTTGCTACTGCAACAGCTTTTGCTGCCGCAACAGCTGCCGCAACAGCTTTTGAAACAGCTTTTGCTTCTTCTGATGCTGTTTTTGCTGCTGCTTTTGCTGCTATGACAGCTGCTTCTGCTACTTTTGCTGCTTTCGCAAGTTCTTCTACATCTCTATAAGAATCAGATTCAGAATCAGAATCAGAATCAGAATCACTACTATCTGAACGATTCTCATAATTTTTAATATCTTCTTCACGTTTTTTGAGTTTTGTTTCCCAAATCTGAAGATTGGATGCATGATTTTCATTTTCAGCTTTGCGGTCTTGAATTGATGTTTCGAGATTTTTAAGTTCTGCTTCGAGCATCCTGAGTTTGGTTTCAAAACCCATTAGTTCATATTCACGTCTAAAAAGACGTTGTGCTTCATCATCAAGATCTTCTTTGTGAGCACGATGAACAGTGGCCTCCATCCAAAGCTTTCGAAGCTCATCTTCACGTCTATCAAGCATGTGTTCGCGGCGATCTAAATGATATTCGCGCTCATCATTAGGGTTGGTTCCCCATTCTTTAAAATAACAAATATCGTGGCTTTCATATTTTGATTCTGATGTTGCATCATCATCTCCAATATAATATTCTTTGGTGATCGTATCTGAATGATCATTGTGTTCAAATACCACTGTAGTAGTAATTTGATGTTTCGAATTTTTCGAAGATTGAGATGTCAACCACGGAGGGAGTGCTTTTTTGACTCCTGAATCTTCATTTGTCTTCACAATTACAACCTGGTTTTCAGAAGATAATGATGTATCATGCACTGTATCTGATGATGGTAAAATGTCAGATGAGCTTGAAGACATTGATTCATGTAGTGGAACACTTGATTTTGGAGAACATGTTAACTTGGGTTTTCCAAGATAGGGTGCACTCAGAGAAGATTGTAAAAGACTTAATGGTGGTGATTTCTTGACATCATTTGTGTCTTTAACTCCGTCGTCATTGTTGTAGTCATCATTGCAATCATTCCAATTTATAATTCTTGGAACGGCAACTAATGGTGTAATATTTGATTTCTGTGAATTGTTTCGGTGATTACATTCAGCTTGATGCCTTTCATCTTTCATTCTTTTTTCTTCTTCTTGTCTAACTTGCCTTTCTTTTTTTTCTTTTATCTTTTCTTCTTCCACTCTCACTTTTGCCGCAGATATTAACTTCTGTAAATATTTTCGACTCACAATTTTCAATGGAGAGTCAAAGCCATGGTCAAAGAAACAGTAGCAACAATGATGCCTTATATCATTAAATCTGCAGTTAAACTCGGGATTAAAAATTTTTAGATATGCAAACAATTGTTCAACGGTATTCCATTCATAAACCTCAAAATTTTCCCCCAATATCTTTGTAATATGTTCTTTTAAATATTTCTCCAGTTCTTTTTCTGTTGGGGGAGTACTACAATTACTGTGGTCAGAAGTACAATCTGAATTTCCACACTTCTTGTCGAAACCACACATTGGTTTAAAAGTCTTTAAAAATTTTAGAGGCTTGACAGCACCCTGTGAAAGAGCATTTTGAAGTTGTCTTTGTGGTAATTTGGGCATATCTCCCAATCTTTTAATCCCTCTCTGGGTCCTAGCCCAAACCGAATCAAAGAAACGTTTTTGCAGGTTTCGTCTCCTTGAGCCAAAATGGCTACGGTAATGGATTTTTACAAAAGATTATATAAATAATTAAATAATTCAATTTTTTTTATTTGTATTATAATATTTATAAATTTGTATATTATATAATTTTTTTCTTCAAGGAAAAAATTGAATAATTAAATTATTTATATAATCTATAATAAATATATTATTACCGTAATCAATTTTGCTCAAGTCTCCATAGCAATATTACCCAAACTTGACAACTACAATAATGTTTAATCTTTCAGATTCTTTATTTAAGAAAATTGTTGCTTTTACAAATGATTTAACAATTATGTGTGTTAATAGAACAATGAGATATATAATTGCATCAAGTATTTATAACTCAAATACTATTGAAATTGTTCCAGTTTATGGAAAACATTATATCTCATGTCAAATATGTAAGAATGAAGATACTCGCAATAAAGTTAAAATTTATGCTCATAATTTGCAAGATACTTTTAGAAAAGGTGGTTTTATTTCATTTTGTTCTAATCAACAATGTTGTGCAAGTGCTCTTTATAGTCGTTTAATGGAGGCAATAAAACATTTTCAATGTTTTTATTGGTCAAAAATTACATCAATATCAAAAAATCCATTAAATATTATAAGATCAAATGGATCTATTAGTAAAGCTATAATTCTACAAGATAAAATAAAATGGTATTATGATGATAATCAGCAATTACATATTTGTGTGCATGTTGCATATTCTCAAAATCCAGTAGCTGAAGATATTACATATGATCAATTAGAGAAGATAATAGATGAAGAAAAATTAAATAATAAATTTTTACACAAGTTGGTGCCTATATCAACGGTAATAGAAGATATTAATGTAGTGTATAACAAAGTTGCTTTTAATTGTTTGCCACAAAATGTCAGAGAAAGTATATTAGAAATAATTAATTTATAAATAGTAGAAGATATTAAACAAAATTCAGTTAATTTGGTATAATATTATTTTAAATTACCCCAAAGATGTTAAATATGATTAATATATTTAACATCTTTAGATGCTTTTTGTCTCATAAATGAGACAGGGGAAATAATTAATATTTTTTAAATTGTTTACCTAAAATTTTATATTAGAAATAATTTATTTATAAAAATTGAATATATAAATATATATTCATATTATATTATAATATATAATTTAATGTTAGACGATATTAATATGAAAATTATTAATCGTAATGGAGAAAGTCATGATATAGATTTTAAAAAAATCAAGGATAGGATTAATTTATTAATTAATTATGAAGATCAATATTCACAACCATTAACAAATATTAGTACATCAATGATGTCAAGCATAATAAATAATAATTTAATGCACAATATAACAGAAGTTCAGCTTGATATAGAGATAGCAAAAAATTATGAAAATTACAATGTAATACATTATAATTATGGTTATTTAGGAGGAAGGATATTAGTATCTAATCATCATAAAAATTTAAATATATTAAATTTGAATTCATTTAGTGATAGAACTAATTATATACATGAACATTTAAATAATTTTTTTAATACAGGGTATATTGAATTTATTTCTAATAATAAAGAAGAATTAGATATTATATTGGACAATAATAGAGATTACATGTTATCATATTTTGCATTTAAAACTTTAGAAAATTCATATCTTATAAAAGTTAATGATTCTATTATAGAGACTCCACAAGATATGTTTATGCGTTCTTCTATTTCTATACATTACAGGGATAGTAATTCATTAAAATTAATAAAAGAAACTTATGAAAATATGTCATTGGGTTATTTTACTCATGCAACACCAACATTATTTAATGCAGGAACAAAATATGAACAATTAAGTTCTTGTTATTTATTAGGAACAGAAGATTCAATAGAGGATATATTTAAAACAATATCAGATTCAGCGTTAATATCAAAATGGTCAGGAGGAATAGGGATACATATTTCTAATATTCGAGGTAATGGTTCTCATATTAAATCGACAAATGGAATATCTAATGGAATATTACCGATGATTAAAGTTTATAATGAGGTAGCAAGATATGTTAATCAGTGTTTTGTAGGAGATACATTAGTATATACAAAAAATGGAATTAAAGAAATTCAAAATGTTATAAATTCAGATCAACTTATAACGATAGATGGAAGTTTTAAAGGAATTAATGAAATTATTATATCAGAGATAGATAATAATATATTAGAAATAAAAACATATAATTCTTTAATGAGTGTTAAAGTAACTGTTGAACATCAGATATATGTTATAGACAATGATGATAATGATTATTTTTATAATATTCAGAAGAAATTAGATAATGGGATAATTGTTCCTAAATTCAAATCGGCGAAAGATTTAAGGATTAATGATTTGGTTGGATATCCGATACCAAGTTATGAATTAGATAATGATGTTTATGACATAGAATTTTGTAAATTTTTTGGAATATTATTAAATAACGGATTAGGTTTTAGGATATGTGTTTTTGACAAAAATTTTACATTTATAAAAGAATTTTTAAATAAAAATAATATAAAATATATAATATGTGATGATAATATTAATTATATAACTTGGGATAATAATATTAATATTCCAATAACTAATGATATTTTATTAGGATGTAATATTCCTAATAATATATTGCATTTACCTATAAGAAAAATCATGATTATTATGAATTTTATTAATTACAGGGATGATTTATCAACAAATTTAAAAATGCAAATAAAATATATGTTATTAAAAATAAATTTAATGCCTATTCACGACAATTATATAAAATGGAATAATATATTATGGTGTAAGATTGAAAGTATAAATGAAATATCTTTTAAAGGAAAAGTTTATGATTTTAATATGATTGACAATCACAATTATTTAACAGATATAGGTCTTGTTCATAATTCAGGAAAAAGAAAAGGAGCAATTGCGTTATATCTTGAGCCGTGGCATGTAGATATAGAAAATTTTTTAGAAATAAAGAAGAATACAGGTTCGGAAACAGAAAGAGCAAGGGATATATTTACAGCATTATGGGTACCAGATATTTTTATGGAAAAGGTTCAAAAAAATGAAGATTGGTATTTAATGTGTCCATCAGAGTGTCCTAAATTAACAGAAGTATATGGAGAAGAATTTAATATTTTATATAATACTTATATATCTGAAAAAAAATATAAAAAAATAGTTAAGTCTCAAGAACTTTTTAATAAAATTATTGATTCACAAATAGAAACAGGAATACCATATATATTATACAAAGATAACATTAATAGAAAAAATAATCAATCTAATATTGGAATAATTAAATCTTCTAATCTTTGTGCAGAAATTGTTGAAGTTTCTAATAAAAATGAATATGCAGTATGTAATTTAGCATCTATTGCTGTTAATAAATTTATTAAAATTAATTTAGAAGATATTAAAGATATTAATCTTTTTGATAATTTTCATGAAAAAATTAAACTAATTTATGATTTTGATAAATTATTGCATATTAGTAAAATTATTACACTAAATCTTAATAATATTATTGATTATAATTATTATCCAGTTATTGAAGCTCATAATTCTAATATGAAAAATCGTCCCATCGGAATTGGAATACAAGGTTTAAGTGATTTATACTATATACTCAATTTACCATATAATTCATATGAATCAAAATATTTAGATGCTTTAATTATGGAAACAATTTATTATGGTTCAATATATATGTCATCTGATATTTCTAAAATAAAAGGTTCATATAGCACCTACAAAGATTCTCCCTTTTCTTTACAACAATTACAATTCGATTTATGGGAAAAAGAAAATAAATTTAACTTTAAAAAATTATATCCACAAATGCATGATTGGGATTCATTAAAAATTAAAATTAAATCTGATGGTATGTATAATAGCATGTTAACAGCTTTAATGCCAACTGCAACTTCCGCATCTATTATGGGAAATAATGAATCATTTGAGCCATTAACATCATGTTTATTTAAAAGAACAACATCAGCAGGAGAATTTCAAATAGTGAATAAATATTTAATTCAGCAATTAATAGATCTTAATATGTGGAATACAGAAATTATAGAATCAATAGACAAGAAGAATGGTTCTATACAACATTTGCAACTTGATGACATGATTAAGAATACTTATAAAACTATATGGGAAATAAAACAAAAAGATATAATAGATCATGCATTAGCAAGAGCGCCTTATATAGATCAAAGTCAAAGTATGAATCTATATTTTTCAGAACCAAATTATAATAATATCTATTCAGCACTAATGTATGGATGGGAAAAAGGAATAAAAACAGGAATATATTATTTAAGAACATCAACAGCAAGTTCAGCAACAAAGGTTAATTTAAATTGTGTTATGTGTTCAAGTTAAAAAAATTGAAAATATAATATTTTATTAAAATTTATATTATTTAATATAAATTTTAATAATGAATATTGTTGGTTTTGCAAAATTAGAAGATCAAAATTATTCTATTGATGCTAAATTATGTGATCCTGAATTTAGAAGATTATTTCTTACAATATTAATTAATGATGCTAATTATGACATAGAATCTATATTATATGACCTTAAATACATATATACAATAAAAATTGTAGATATATATGATAAAAAAATGTTTTTGCGCGTTCATGAAGTTTATACAGAATTGATGAGTATGTGTATTTTGCAAATGTCTAATAATGTATCGGTGTATGTGGCAAAAGTTAATATTAATGATGTGTTGTTAGTTAGATCAGAAGTAAATGATTTTATTTCATGGATAGTATTTAAGATAAAAAGTAATCCAAAAGATATAAATTCAAGAAGTATATTTATAGAGATCAATGAAAAAAATATTGATAAATAAATATTTTTCTCTCTCTGAAGAATAAATTACTAGTAGTTAAAAAGTTAGCTTGATATTCTAAATCTTCGAGGATATTGCATTTCTTCAGATTCATCATCTGAAGAAATGCACTTATTATAATATTCAATTGGTATATGATAATATACGTTATCAGCTCTATTTAGGTAATCATTAAATGAACCAATTTTTTTATCTTGAAACCATTTTATCAATTTATTTTGATAATCAGTTGCATTTGGAGTATCAATATTATTTATCATCTTGACAAGAGTTTCAATAAAAGTATCAAGTTGTTCTTTATCTTCTGCATTCGTTGCAATAGTTTTTATACATTCAACAAACTTCTTAAATTTGTCTCTGTCTATTGAATCAAAAAAAATTCTTAAAAAAACAGATATCCATTCAATAATAATTTGTGTTTCTTGTGTATCTTTGATGATAACTTTATCTATTGTTATATAATTATTAAATGATTTACTAATTGAACTTCTACTAATATTTTTACAATCAGTAAAAGAAGGAAAAATAATTCCATCCATCTTTTCTGACATTAAAATTAAAGTCATTGATATCAATTTACAACTATAAGCACTTCCATATGTTATAATTGTGAATAATGAAATGAACGCTCTTGCTCCATATGGAGGTTTATCTATAAAGTCAACATCATTGGTAGAAACATTATTCTGAAGTGATACACGTGATGGAGGTGAAAAAGACATGTTTATAAAGAGATATTTACTCTAAATAATTGTCTTGAGCCAAAATGAGAATGGTAATAATCAATAATAAATAATAATACTATATAATTAAATTATTCAATTTTTTTTTAATTAGATCGTATAAAAAATAATATTTATTATCAAATTCACTAACAAAATATTTAACATGTTTTTTTTGAATTAATTATATAATTTACATTGTTATGATAAAGAAATATTATTTATTTATTTTTGATTCAAATAAAATAATTTATTTATTTTTTAGATATTCTAATATATAACTAAGAAATGAAAAACATTTGAATATATTATTTTTATCATTATTATTTTTATCATTATTATTTTTATTATTATCATCATCATCATCATCATTATCATTTTTATCATTATTATTATTTTTATTATTATCATTTTTATTTACTATCTTGAAAATTTTTTTATTATGTTGGTTCTCTGTATTTTGTAATGAATAATAAATATTATAATTTTCTATATGTTTTTTTCCTTTTTTATGATTAAATAATTGTTGATCACTATTTAAATATTTATCACAATAAATACAATATAAAATATCATCATAATAAGTGTCTATATCATCTTCTTTATATTCATCATCATTTTTTTTAATATTTTTATGAAAATTACAACACCAATAATCTTTATATATACAATTATTATTAGCTGGGCATTTTATGTTAGTTATTTTGTGATTATAATCACAATTTTGTTTATTTTTACATTTAACACCATCTTTACATGGGATATCGCCATTATAATGATTTTTACAAATACCTAAATATAGTTTTTTACATCTAATACCGTTTCTGCATGATATTATATTAGTTTTTTGAACATAAGTATTTTCATGTAAGTGATGACACCATCCATTAGTTATAAATACACATTTGTCATTTCCTGGACATGGAATATTAGTTAATGTATGATTACATCTACAATATGTATTATTACATTTTATACCTTTTGGACATGGAAAATCTGACGAATAATGATTATTTTTACATTTATTTAAACATATTTTTTCACAATTGCGTCCAAATTCACACATCATGATTAATATTGTTTAATAATTAATATTATTAAAAAGTTGATTTATGGTAATAATTTTTTATATTCGGTTGTATAAATATAAATTAATTCAATTTTTTTATATATCCATCATATTATCATTTTTATCTAATTTGTTTTGGAACAGCACTACATGAGCCATTCCAAGATGTTGTCTAAATAAGTTCATAATAATACATGTATCATTTTCACCAATTTCACTAACAAAAACTTCTCTAACTTCATTTTCAACAAGTTCGCATACAAAAACTGCTTGAACTTCTTCAACAAGTCTCTTTATTATATGTGATGTTATGTCGGATCTTTTTATATAATTTAAAGCATTAGTGATACACTCAATCATATTTTCAGGAAGTTTTTTATGTTTTTTTACAAATTCTCTTGTACATTCTTTTTGTAAGATTCTTTTATTATAATTCATTGTATAATAGTTATTTTCAGAATAAATTATTATTATGATATTTAAGATTATGGTATAAATATAAGATAAGAGAATTTCTATTTAATATTATGGTATAAATATAAGATAAGAGAATTTCTATTTAATATTATGGTATAAATATAAGATAAGAGAATTTCTATTTAAGATTATGGTATAAATATAAGATAAGAGAATTTCTATATAATTATTTTTTGCAATTTTTACATTATTGCGACTTTATTTAATATAATAAAATTTTACTTAAAAAATAAATTTAATAAAGTAAAAAATTATTAAATGAAATATTTTATTTAATTTATATAATTAAATTTTTAAATATAAATATTTAATTAAAATTATAATATAGATAAAATAGAACATAAATCATTAAATACGCATTACTTTAAAAAGATAAAATTTATATAAAATATAAATTAAATAAAATATTTATCAAAAAGATATAATAAATCAGAAAACATTGATAATTTAAAATTATTTATTTTTTGAATATTTTCAATATATTTACTTTGTTATTATTATTAATTGCAGTTTGAACAATATCTACATTATATCGTATGTTATCTAATATTTTTTGTAATAACATACAAATAAATTATACTACAAACAGAATAATATCTTTCACATTGAAGTAAAATAATATATATAATAATTTAATTATATTGTAAAAATATAATTAAATTATTATATATATGAAAAATTTACAGAATAATAAATATGATAAATTATATTATATTGATTTTTTCAATAATAAGAATAATATTAATTTTAATAAAAAAATAGATATAATATTTAAATGTGGTGGTCTTAAAGGTTTATATTATTTAGGATGTTGTTATATTATAAATAAATATATAGATCCTAAATATATAAATTCCATAACTGGATGTAGTATAGGATCATTAGCATCAGTTCTTCTTGCATGTAATATTGATATATATAAATGTAGAAATTCTTATGATATATTATATCAAGAATATAAAAATCATAATTCAATGTTAAATGGATTAAAAAAAATATGTAAATATCTTTTTCCTGTGGATGCTTATAAAATATGTAATAAGAGAAATGTATCTTTTATTGTATCAAAAATAACATTTATGGGAATATCACGTTCAGTTTTAAATAATTTTAAATCAAATAAACATTTAATAAAGTGTATAATTGCTTCATCAAATATACCATATTTGTATAATAATGGTGCTCCATTTTTTCAAAATATTAATAATGAATATTATTTAGATGGATTTTTTACTGAAGATATGACACATTATTTATCTTGTGATAAATTTAATAATTGTTATAAAAAAATTATTTTTGATCTAAATATAACTTATAAAATAAAATATACAATATATCCAACTGATCATTATATTGATAAATTAATATTATTAGGACTATATGATACATATAATTTTTTTAGTACTGAAATAAATAATGAGAATATATATATTTATGATGTAAAAATTCATAAAATTAATCTTAATAAAATATTTTTAAATAAGTGTATAAAATATATAATATTATTTTATATATTAAATGAAATATTATTTGTATATAATATAAAATTTAACACTATTGTATATAAAATATATAAATTTCAAAAAACGATTATTGATATAATAATACTTTTTATATTATTATACTTTTTTTTTCTAAATAAATTAAAAGTTTCATAATATTAATTTATATTTTAAGAGAAAATACAAATTAAATGTTTTATATTTTATTATAAAAAACAGATACTGTATTATTATCTAAAGAAAAAAAAATAGAATTTATGTATAAACATTTTTCAATATAAGATTTTATTTATTAATAAATAAAAATTACGATCTAAATATTTATCAAAAATAAATAATAAATCAGAACAAAAAGATAATTTAAAATTATTTATTTCTTGAATATATTTTTTTTTAATTTAATAACTTTACAAAATATATATTCAAGAAAAAAATTGATAATTATTATATATAAATATATCTTTTAATATTTTTATTATCGTAGCCTTCACATTTCAGGTTTCCTGAAATACAAGGTATCTTGATAATTATAGATTTTACAACAAAAATTTATTGACATAACAACAATGACTAATAATAAAAAAAATGTCAATATCATCACAGATTGCATCATTAATGAAGCAAAAAACAAGAAAAAAGCAGAGATCAGCTCAGATAACATCAATAACGAAGCCAATAAAAATGCGGAGATCAGAACAGAATGCGTCAATAAAGAAGTTAAATCCAAGAAAAATGTCATATCAGATATCAATGTAGATATTCTGCAATCTCAAGCAGTTGAACAGTCTCATAATATTTCTTCTACGGGGATTCAACAATTGCCTGTGTATGTGTCTCTTAGAGTAATGTACGATACTCATGATGTCTTAAAAAGATGTGATAAGAAATACCCATGGCTAACAATGTCAGGAGATGATGACAGAATGATTAAAAAAGGTTTCAACGTTGAAACCAGAAATATCGATATTGTGAGAGGTCACAATGCCTTAAATCTTGATGAAACCAAGAAAATAGCAATTCATGGAGTAGGATACTATAAACGAGTTTTGCGTTGTCCTGTTATTAAGGAAGAAAAACTCTATATGTGTACCTTCTTTCTCAAGAGTTCACAAAAACCGCCGCCATATAATATGAATAGGATAGATACAGAGAAAGAAATAGTGCCACAAATTGTATCACGGTGTACAATTTTTTCCGATAAGCATTCATGTCCAAAAACAATATCTTCAAAAACAAATGATCGTCAAAATTTCAAACATCCTATTCCAGATACGTCGTGTAAATTAATATTAGACACAGGAACGGAATTTTTGGTAAATAGAATGGCTCGTGATATAGACAAAATATCCTTTATGCACATACCTGTTAAAAACACAAGTATATGATCAAAAGATTTACAGATATAGAAAGAAAATCAAGAGAGAATACTATTGATAATGTTATTTAATGTGTTAAATTTGGAACCATCATAAAAGATTAAGAATCTTATCTGAAAGAGATAATATATATACATGTGATATGATGATGCATATGGCTATTACATAATATATTATGTAATAGCCATTTTTTAAATTTATTTGCCATGTAGGAGAGTATGCACAATGTATGGATATTATATTATTTTTCATCTATAATAACTTATAAAGAAACAAAAAATTATATATTATTAATTAATGATAAACCAAATTAATTAATAATTTTATAAACATCATTTTCTTTAAAAATTACCCCAAAGATGTTAAATATGATTAATATATGATTAATATATGATATGCATCTTTTAATCATATATTAATCATATTTAACATCTTTGGGAGCCCTATGTCGCATACCATTATATTTGTATCTACTATACAAATATAATGGCTGAAACATCATAAATGTTTCAAGACGTGGGAAATTATTATTTAAAAATTAAATAATATATCAATATCAAAAAATAATATATCAATATCAAAAAATAATATATCAATATCAAAATCAAAAAATAATATATCGATATCAAAATCATAGATAGTTTTTTATAAATATAAAATAAATAATTATTTTATTTTTTATCATATCTATATAAAAAATTGAAAAAAATAATATAATGATATTTCTTTTATTTATTATTATTACCGTAGCCATTTTGGCTCAAGAAAGTTTGTTATATCCCTTTCATCAAAAATGTCTCACGGACGTTTCAGAAACCTCGACGCTTTAGGACTTGATCCTGGAGTACGTAGCACATCAGGCATTCAGCATGTTGAGAAGTTGGATTTTATGAAAGAGAGGAACAAAGTCTTAAAAGAAAGAGCACAGACAAAAGATGTCAAAAAAGAAGTTCAGAAACAAGAAAACCGAAAACAAGAAGACCATGAAGACCGAAAACAAGAAGACAAGGAAGACCGGAAACAAGAAGCGATACAGTTTTTATTTATTGAAAGTTCGTAATGACTATTTGCTTCATCAATGTGTGAAATGGTTACGAAAGAAACAACAAATATTTTCAACATAGACACATAAATTTATGTAATACATAGATATTGTATGTGTTTTGTAGAAATGGAAAGACGAAAGAAATATATATTAAATTATAATTTATTATATATGAATATGAAAAATAGAATATTAATAATAATAATAATAAAATTAAGTAATAGTAGTATAAAGAATAGTATATAATAATTTTTATTTATTTTTTTATTTTTTTCTTTAATTAGTTCTTTTTGTAATTGTTCATTATATCCGCAATATTTATTATATGCGTTATTAAATAATATTTTTATTTTATCTATTTCATTTATATTAGTTATAAATAATTCTTTTTGTTCGCTATTATTTATTTTACATCCTATTAATTTTATATCTTTTACATTATCTGAAATATATTTTTCAGCTTCAGACATATATATTGGGTCTATTAAAGAAAATTCAAATAAATAAATTTCAGTATTAAAATGATTAGTGTATGTTGTATTATGTTCAGAGGAGCGCCTACATATATCATTTGTATAACCATATTTAAAAATAAAATCATTTTCATTATATTTATTAGTATTTAATAGTTCATTAGCACTGCCAATAATAAATAAATATATACAAGATAATTTATTTTGATGTTTATCAAAATTACTATCTTTAATACTGCGTAATTTAAATTTATATATAATTTGTTTATATTTAAATTTAAATTCTATCCATATAAGAAAATCAATAGTTATAGAATTTTTATTTGATATATTTATTAATTCATCATAAGTTATTTTATCTATATCTGATTCATCATCTTTTTTTCTTTTTTTACATTTTAATATTTGTTCTTTATCTATATTTAAGATTATAATTAAATTATTAATATCAAATGAAATAATATTAATATTATTATAAGTAGGTTTATAAATTATATCTATTTTTTTAAATATTTCTATATTATTATAATAATTATTAGAAATAATATTACTATCTTCTATTTTTCTTTTTGATTTATTTTTACTCATTTATAATATTGTTAATAAATTTTTCTTTATATGTCTATATAATTTAATATATTTATTTATAACATCTATTAAAACTTCACATAAATTTAATCTCTATAAAAAATTGAAAATTATAATATATTAATAATTTCTTTAATTTATGTTATTACCGTAGCCATTTTGGCTCAAGGCAATTTTGAATATCATCAATCTTCGTCTCACTCCATGAAAAAAACACGGGACAGACAACCAATGAAGAGCTTCAACAATGCTGGAGCAACAGTGTCCTCTTATGAACCACGCTATGTAGTCTCTTGCTTCAAGACCACTGCAACTGATGTTGTGTCAGTGCCTGCGGATGTTCCTTGTTATGTACATCAAATCACTTATTCCCCGAAGACAACTACTTCTAAAGTTGCAACAGTTCCAAGAGTTTGTCATCGCCGTGTTAGTTTCTTGCTTGACAAGACATCAAAGACATCAGAGACTGGTGTAAAAGTTGCATCAGTGCCAAGAGATAGCGGGCATGACGGAAGTGTCTTGCTTGAACAGACATCAACAACTGCATCAACAGGTGTTTCATTGTCAGAAAAAAGTTCTGTCAAGTTATTGCTTGATATGTCATCAGGGCGGTTTCATGACAATAATACCGTGTCTAAGAAGACAGATACACGGAAAGTTATGCGTCTCATCGATAGCTTGAATCTCGGGAGTGTGATTCGAGAGAAAGACACGTGTGAGGGGACAAAGACACGGAAAGTTATGCGACTCATCGATAGCTTGAATCTCTGGAGTGTGATTCGAGAGAAAGACACGTGTGAGGGGACAGAGGTGAAATTCACATTCTGTGTTTCAAAGAAATCGACTCATTAGTACAAAACCAACGTTATCACATTAATCATTATCACAAAGAATATTATAAAAATAAATTTATTTTTATAATATTATTATTATTAAAAATTTAATTTTATAATATTATTATTAAAAATTTAATTGAAAAAATTTAATAGACATAGATTGTTGTTTATTGCAATTAATACATACAATATCATAATTCAAATAATTATTATTATAAATTAGATTATTTAATTGAACTAAAAATTTATGGTTACATGAACAACATATAAACATTCTATTTTTTAATCTTGAAATAACATTTTTATTATTATTAAATTTTTGTATAATAGTAAGATTATTATCAAAATTATCACAATTAATACATAATTTTACCAAAGTTTTTTGATTATCAATTATTAAATTTTGTAGTTTTTTTTTACAATGAGCATTACAATAATAACAAATATTATATTTTTCATTTAATCTTATTCCTCTTGACATGATTTAATATATTAATTATTATATTATTAATTAATTTATAGTATAAATTAATTAATAGTATAAATTACTAATTATAATAAATATGATTAATATATTTAACATCTTTAGATGTCCTACGTATTATTAATTAAACAGGAGTAAATATTTTTTTTTCAATTTTATCTATTTTTATATTACAATAAGGACATACATGCTTTTTAACTAATTTTTTATAACATTCTGAACAGACCTTTGTATGATTGCAAGGCAAAAATATAATATTTTGTTCATAATCATTACATATTGTACATTCCAAATCATCATCTAAAGTTTTTTTTAATACAACATTTTCAGGTATTTTTAATGCTTCAGGAGATGGTAATAATATAACTGAATCAAACATACTATTATCATTTATTCTATTAATATATCCTAAATAATGTTTTCTTGCTTTATCATTATCACTCATTCTTACATGACTTCTTCTATCATCATTACGACAATAGTATATAGTATTATTTTCATTACGAGATATACTAAATACTATATCAGGTTCAATATTATCAATAGGGAGTTCAATATGATCATGATAAAATTGTGTATTTTTACTTTTATATTTTTTTTCAATTTCGACACTATAAATATAATCAAAATAAGAATATGTTTGATAAGATCTTGCAGGTAACCATTCATTATTAATAAAAACTTTAACATCATTCCAATCAGCGATAGGAAAACTTACTTCATTATTTTTAATAATATAAATACCACCATGATGTAAATCTCCAAGACGTTTAATAGTGTATGATTCATTATTAAAATTATAATTATATATTTTTTCACCTTCAAAACGACTATGAATATTTTTAAATAAATGGAATGCTTCTATTTCATGTTCTCTTGCATTAATCCATTCATTATTAATTTTTATTTTAATATCTGACATTTTTATTATGTACTATAAAAATAACTTTATATTTGTTTCTTTTAAATTTATGGTATCATTAATAACAATTTGTTTTATAAATAAAAATAATTTCAATTTTTATTAAAGATGTTTCATAATATATAAATATATGAAACATCTTTAACAAAAAAAATTGAAATTATTAATTACTTTATTGTTTTATTATTATTATTTATTACCGTAATCATTTTTGCTCAAGATATAATTATTTTTTCTATCATTAAAAACATTGAACAAAGAGGTTTTATCTATTATGTTTTCTAAACAACTTACACATCAAAAGCCATCATCAGAAATATGGTTTAAAGAACCATTAAAGATTCAACTTCCATATGAGATACGCCCATTCATGATTTTTGAACCAACAATAATTGATCCATTGCCTTTTCAAGATCTATCACAAGAACCAGAAAGTATTCCAATTCCCAAATGGATAACTTTAGATTCAGTATCACATATGAAACAATTACAAAGAAAATTAACAATTATATTGCCTGATGGGAATATGAGAAATATAAAAGATTGTCGTATTCTTAGCAGAAGTACTGTTATTTTTCCTAATTCAAATTGGCGGATTGATGAACATGGATGGTTAAATGTTTCATTCACACATCTATCTCCACGATCATCAGGAGAAAACATGATATTGTATCCACATACATATTATGCTGATAATGAAAAAGATTGGTATGGCAGAGATAAGAAATTATGGTGGCGTCTTTACAGAAGTATTTATTGTAAAAACGATTATTATCCTCTACAATCTGAATATCATCGAATTTCTCCTGCGCCAGGTCTTGAACCTCCTAAAAGTTTTCCTTGTGTATTGTATGTATCAGAATTTCCTGATGAAAAAAATGTAATAAGTATTAACAAAGATGTAAAATTATCAGAAAAGAAGTGGTTAAATAGAAATCGTGGATGTCGTGGTGGTCGTGGAGAGAAGAAATTTTCATCATAAGTTTTATTTCCGTAGTATAAATGGTGTGCATTGTATTATAAGATATTAAATATATGATTAAAAGATGTTTATGCATTTTTTAATCATATATTTAATATAATTAATATTTTATGGATATAATTATATTTTAAGATAAAAAATTGAATATATATATATATTGATAATTTTTATATAACAAGTCATTACCATAAACAAGTAATATAAAATAAAAAATTAAATAAAAGACATCATTAATAATGGAACCAATATGTGTAATTTGTATGTGCAATATTGAAAGTGAAGTTATTACATGTAATAATGATTGTAGATATTGTTCTGAATGTTTGATAAATTATTTAAATGGGTGTTTTACTATTCCAAGAGTAATTGAAAATTATATAGATGTAAAATTAATAAACTGTCCAACTTGTAAAACAGGAAATATCAATCAACAAAATTGTTTGCATTCAAGTATTAATGAAACATATTTAAAAACATGTTGCAATTTAATAGAATACATTACAAGAAGAAAAACTGAAAATGAGTCTATCTCAAAAAAATATAATGTTTTAGATCCAATCATGACAAGAATAAAAGAATTATTAACTGAATCTATATGTTGTCCAAATAAACATTCATTTTTTGATTTTGCAGGTTGTTTAGCTTTAACATGTACTACTTGTAATGTTGCGTTTTGTGCAATATGTTTAAATAAATGTTCAAATAATCATGAAATCCATCATAATCATGTTAAATTACATATGAAAGAATATGATGAAGAACATATAAAAAAATATGGATATGATGGACATTATTTCATGGATTCAGACAAATGGAAGATACTAAGAGAAGATCATCAATTTAATGCAATAAAAAAATTTATAGAAGAAACGAATATAAAAATATTATGGGAAATTAGTGATAAATTAATAAAAACAATAGAAGAAGAGAAATTATTATCAGAAGAGACAAGATTAAAGTTAAAAAATTTTATATTTACAAAAACAGATATAAATATGCATTTAGTTAGATTACCGCATATTTATTGGATGATATTATCAAATGAAAAAAATATAAAATTTGAAGAAATAGTGCCAAATTATCCACTAAACAAAGCTCAAAAACATTATTTAGGTAAAGAAGTAAGAAAAGTTATATTAGAATTTTGTCCTAATTGGGAGACAGATAAGGTTTTATATGATGTGCCAGGAGAAGATTTTAAAGCAATATCATATCCTGGAGAATTATTACCGATTATTGCAAAGGCAATAAAGAATTCAATAAAAGATATTGAAAAGATAAAAGATGAACCATTCAAAAGAAAAAGTTTTAGTAGTAGGAGCTGGTAATATATTAAATAATAATAATATTATTATTTAATATGTTATAATAATTATAATCTTATATACATTATATAATATACAAGATTACAACAAAAAATAATTATAAATTATATAATGTTTCTGTCCATTCATTTATTGATTCTTCATCATTAAATAAACAATTTTTATTATTTATTATTTTTTCTTCACAATTATTTCTAAATTCTTTATTATTTCCTAATTTTATTGCTAAATTAATATATTCTTCTTTTGAATTTGTTATCATTTCTGAAAGATTCATTTTTTTATAAAATCCTGATGTAAATCTTCCATTTATCATATTACTTTGTTGAGTAATTATAATTTTATTTAGAGAGAAAGCTTCGAAAGAGGTATTGCATGCGCCGAAAGGGAATGTATCTAACATAATATCAGAAATATAGATTAGATTTAGGAAGTTAAAATGTGACATACCGTTATATGTATGTATTCTGCTTGTTATATTTTTATTATTAAATCTGTTAATAATATCAATTTTGTTTAATGAATCTAAAATAATAAGTATAAAATTTGTATTGGCGGTTAATATATCAATAATATATTGATCAAATACAGGATTAAATTTAAAGAGACTTTGACCACAAAAATAAATAATTACTTCATCAGTGAATCCATATTCAAATCTATTTTTAAAAGAATTAATATTATATTTTGACAGGGGATTATTATATGAGGTGCATAATGAATTATGTTTAATTAGTTGTTCAGAATAATGATTTTGTGCTGTATCTAATTCGTATAATTTTGAGCTAATAAAATAATCAATAGTGTCAATTCCGGATGTATCAGAGTGTCCCCAAGTATTAATTTGTATATTAGCGAGTTTCATAAATGCCATAAAGTAGGAGTTGGGGCACATAGCAATTTCGCAATAAATTAGAATATGTAAATTTAATTTTTCTAATTCTGCTTTAATGGATGATAATTTATTAGATATTTTTATATGTTTTGCTTGTCCAAATGTATATTTGACATCATCATTTAAGTCATCAAAAGTGGTAAAATATACATTAAAATCATTATTATAGCTTAATTTGTTAATTATTTGGTGACGATCTTTATAAACGCTATGTCTTCTAGATAAAAAGTTAGAATGAAAGCATATATTAATTTTATTATTATTATTAAATTTAGGAAATTGTTTAATTTTGTAGTTAAGTTCTGGGCATATTTTTCTAATAATTTTATTTTTAAGAATAAAAATATCTTTAGAAGGAATACCTTGGTATGACAAATAAAAATTTGTTACAGGTAAAATAACAACATTATCAAGACTACATATTGGTAAATCTTTTTTTAATAGATATTCTAAATTATTTTTAATATCATTTCTTTTTATAATAAATTCTTCAAAAGTTTTATAATATGCTGAAAAATTAGTTGAAATAAATATTAATAAATGAATTAATGCTAATTTATTATCTGTATTAACTAATAATATTTCATCAATATTTTTAATATCATTAATATCAAAAAGATCACGTATGATAATATTAAATTTATTTAATAACTCATTATTAGTAATAAATTTACTAATAGAATAAAATAAATATACACATATTTTTTTTATCTCTTCCTTATTTATTATATCTTTTGATGAATTAATATTAATAAAATCAAAAACTGTATTTAATTCTTCTTCTGTCATATTATTAGATAATAAACTTTTAAAACATAATATACTAAGATGCGATAATATATTTTCATTTGATAAATTTAATATTTTTATATATAGTTTATTTAATATCTTTTTATTCGATATATTCTTAAATAATAATATTAATGATGACAAATAAGATACATCATTAATTGAACTAATAATTATATTTATATCATTTAATATAACTTCTTCATTTTTACATAAAACGCTCAAACTTACTTTTTTAATTAAAAGGCGAATAACTTCATCAGCGTTATAATTATTTTTTATTTCATCATTAATATAATTTATAATTAATTCATAATTTTTAACTAAGAGTAATTGATTTTGTATATAATTTTTATTATTATTAATAATAAATTTAATATTATTTTTAGTATATTTTTTTTCTAAAATGTTATAATTATATTTATTATTATAAATATAATTTTTAACTAGATTAAAAATATGATTACTTGTATTTGATTTGTCTAAATGTATATCTTTTATATTAAAAAAAGGAATACATACAAAATCTGATGCATCTATTGATATTATATTATCTAACAATACATTTGAAATATTATTATTATTATTATAATTATTATTATGATAATAATTTAATTTTTCTAATATATTATCATCAGGGAAATAATCTAAATTATTTACTAAGATTATTTTTTCAAACCACAATAATTTATTATTATTGATGGTAAAGAATGAGAACCAGTAGTTAGACAAGTAGTATAAGTTTATTTTATTAGAAATATTTTTACAGATAGAGTTAATAAGTATAATATCATCGATATTATTAATATTATGAAAAATAGAAATTCTATAATAATTATATTTTGGTAATTTTATTTCTTCAAGATATTTAATATGATTTATATTATAAATAAAGATTATAATATTATAACAGATATTATTTTTAATATAATATTTTAAGAAATCGTTATAAGTTTTATATGATATATTATTATTAATAATATTATTATAGTTATTTGAATTATTTAATAGAAAGATGTATTCATTATTTATATATTCAGGGATAACAATATGATCGATACTATTATAATTATTAAAAAACAAGATATTAATATTATTTTCTCTTTTAATGTCAATAACGATTGATGGTTCAGTAATAATATTTATATTACTGCTTCTAACAAAATATATATTTTTGCATTCAGAAAGATAACAAAAATTAATATTAAAATTATTAAAAATTAATTGTAATTCTTCAATAAAATTATTAATAGGGCAACATAAATTTTTATTAAAAAAAATATAATGATCTAATAATTTATTATTAATTAAAGTTTTATTATCAATAATATTTAATTTTATATTTTTATATTCTCTAAAAATATAATTTATTTTACTTAGATCTACCTCATTAATTTCTGATAAAACAAAATTAAACATTATATATTATAGATAACATAATTATTATCTTAAATAAAAAAAGATATTTCAATATAGAATAATTTATTATATTTCGAGAGTAAGGCCACAAGAACTAATTTTTTTAAAAATAGAATTTAATTTATCAACTTGAAAATTATTTAATTCAAGATTATCGATATTATATGTAGTTGTTGGAATTTTTTCAATAGATTTATTATTTTTGTGAATAGAAATGTATAATTTATTAAAATTTATATATATATTTAATCCATATTCATTATATTTTTTTAAAATATTATTAAATTCATTAATTTGATTACTATTTAATAATATATCAGATATATTAAGAGATCTGGGATATTTATTCCTATAATTTATATTGTTAATAATTTTTTTATTGTTATTCATATTTATTTAATATTATTTAATTAAATAAATATTAAATAAATAATATTTCAATTTTTCTCTCTCGGAAGAAATAAATAATAGTATATTAATTATAATACTTTTTATATTGTTTATGACAATATCACTAAATTTATAAAATATTATATATATTAATTATCATCTCTTCAGATTCGAATATAATAATTAAAAAGTTTTTAAATAAATATTAACTTTGAATATATTTTTATTGAGTAAAATTAACTAATAATATTGTGTTTCAAAAGCTTTTTTTGCTTTTGGTTTTGCTTTTGGTTTAATTATATTATATTACTTATTACATCATCACGTTTTATTCTTCTTAATTTAATAATTTCTTTATAAATATTATTATAATTTTCATTCATATAATTATCTTTATTTTTATCAGAAGCTACAAATAATGATAATATATCATTATCTTGTTGTATTTCTGGAGATACATATTCAAATGCATGATAATCTTGATTAATTGCAAGCTTTACTATTTCTTTATTTTTTTTATATTTATCAGAAACAAATTCTAGTGCTGTCCCAGTTTTTTTAATTGCGGTAAGTACTACTCTTTTATCATTTTTTAATATTATAGAAGCAAATTCTATTGATTCTCCATTTTGTGAAACTGCTTGTAATACTATATCTTTATCATTTTGAAAATCTGGAAAAAATTGTAGTGCTAATCCATTATTTTTAACAGCTGCAATCGCTACTTGTTTATCTTTTTTAAATTTTATATCTGCAAATTCTATTGATTCTCCATTTTGTGAAACTGCTTGTAATACTATATCTTTATCATGTTGAAAATCTGGAAAAAATTGTAGTGCTAACCCATTATTTTTAACAGCTGCAATCGCTACTTGTTTATCTTTTTTAAATTTTATATCTGCAAATTCTATTGATTCTCCATTTTGTGAAACTGCTTGTAATACTATATCTTTATCATTTTTAAAATTAGGCATAACTGTTAGTAATGATCCATCTTTTTTAACAGTAAATTCCACTACTTTTTTATTTTCTTTAATTTCAGAAGATGCATATGGATATGCATATGCAGTTTGATTAATAGCAATCATTACTATTTCTTTATCATTTTTATAAGCATCAGATACATATTTTAGTGCTGTCCCTGTTTTTTTAACTGCAGCAATTACTACTTCTCTGTTTTCTTTTAATTCTGGATCTGCAAATTCTATTGATTCACCATTTTGTGAAATTGCTTTTAATACTACTTCTCTATCTTTTTTTAATTTTGGATCAGCATATTTTAAATATAAACCATCAAATGAAACTGCTATTAATGTTAATTCTCTACTATTATGACATTGTTCAATACTTTTATAATAGATTGCATTTTTTAATAATAATTCTTTTAATATAGATATATCATATTTTATATCATCATCTATATAATTATATGATCCAGATTTATTTAATATTGCTTGTTTTGCTATATCTTTATCTTTTTTTAGATTTTTAGATGCATATTCCAATGCATTGCCATTATTTAAAATAGCAGCCATTACTACATCTCTATCATCTCTTAGAATATCAGATGCATATTGTAAATTATCACCATTTACTAAAATAGCAGCCATTACAACATCTTTATCATCTCTTAGTATTTCAGATGCATATTGTAAATTATTACCATTTTCAAAAATAGCAGCCATTACAACATCTTTACTATTTTTAGATTCTTCGTCAAAAAAACCAACGAATAAACCATCACGTATTGAATTTGAAACATAATTTGGATGAACAAGAATAGTTAAAATTATAAAATCCGCAGTCAAAAATGTATTATAAAAATCATGAAATTCTTTTATGTACCATTTTATAAATAAATTATCATAAATAGGTTTAGTATTATGTAAAATTTTAAAATATATAATTTTGCCATCCATAGTATGAACACTCTTTTTAATATAATCTTTTAAAGATAAAAAATGAATATTTTTATCTATATCTAATATTACACTAGTACCGCCAAGAGTTGTTAATTGTATTTTACACATATTTAATACAGTAGAAGCACCACCTTTTTTCATTAAATACTTTGCTTTATATTTTAAATATTTATTTTTAAACATTATAATATATAATATATAATATAAATTAAAACAAGAAAATAAAAAACTTAATTATAGAAAGAATATATAAAATAGATATATTTATTATTATTTTAATAAAAATAATTTTTCACTGATTGATAATTATTTATCATAAAAAACAATTTTTTATTATTTAAACATCATTATATCATCTAAAAAATTATATAATGGATATATTTATAATAATAAATCAAAATTATTATATGTTATTAACGAATAAAAAATTGAATATATATTTATAAATAATATAAATATAAATACATAATATATATTAAATATTAAGAATGAGTATAAATGTAAATAATATTTTAATAACCGAGGAGGATATTAAAACATTATTTGATAGATTTTCTTTAAAAATCACTGTTAATGATATTAATTTATATATAATATCATTAACACACAAATCTTGTTTATCGTCAATAGTTATAGAATACAAGTTATGTAATAATATAGAGAAATACATAAATCAGGAATCTAATAATATATTATTTAGGAGTGAGGACAATTATATCAAGGTTATAGAGAATTCCAATGAAAGGTTAGAATTTTGTGGGGATTCGATAATTAAGCAGGTAATAGCTAAATATTTGGTAGTTAGGTATAATGAGCCGGAGGGTTTTTTAACAAAATTAAAATCACAAATTGAGAATAGAAAAACTTTAGCTCATTTTGCTAGAATATTAGGTTTAGATAATTTTTTAATTATTTCTAAACAAAATGAAGAAATATACAATAGAGATTCTGATAGATTTTTAGAAGATGCGTTTGAAAGTTTCATAGGAGCATTATGTTTTGATCAATCATTAGAATTTTGTGATATATTTTTAACAATATTATTAGATACAGAAATAGATTATGCTCAATTATTGTATATAGATACAAATTTCAAAGATAAAATTCAAAGATATTATCATCAAAATAATTGGGGACATCCAAAATATATAGAAATATCATCATCGAATATAATATTAAATAAGAAAGTATTTACTGTTGCGTTAGTAGATAATAATAATATAGAAATTGTTAGAACGGAGGAGACGACAAAAAAAAAGGCAGAACAAAAATGTGCAATGTTTGCATTATTAAAATATAATTTAATAAGTGAAGATCAAATAGTAAATGAATTTAATTAGATAATTAGAACGGTAAACTTTCTTGTTGATATAAGATAGAGTCATAAATTTGTCCTATTTCGAGAGTAAATGAGTAATTTGTATTATCAAATTGTAAAGTTTCTCCGAGTGGGGATATTAATTCAATATCGAGATAATTAATATTTATTGGTTGTCTAAAAACTTGTTGTTTGGTAATAAAATTATTATTATCAAAAACTAATTGTTGATCATTAATAATTATCTTAGCTAATAATTTATTAGTTCTAACATCATTTATAATACTACCGAAATCATTAATTCTCATGAATATATAATTATCATGATTTATATTAGGAAATGAATCACCTACCCATACATAATTTCCATTAGAATCAGGTTTTTGTTTACTTGCATTATATAGATTATAGATATGTGTAAATCCCAATCTTTGTCCTAGTGTTGGATGATTATTTTTTTCCATTGTTAGTTTAAAAACATTTATATTAGGAAAATCAAAACTTTTTGTTATATAATCATAAACAAGAGGTTCAGATGTATTAGTTACAGAAATATTAAAAAAATTTAAATAAAATGCGCTGGTTGTATTTTGAATATATACTTTTTGAGCATTTGAGTCAAATGTTATTGAAAAAAAAGGAGGATTTGGCAGAGCTATATTTGATGGTATATTATTTATATTATCATCTAATTGAATTTGTATAGCAGTAATAATATCAGCAACAGCATAATTGCCATTAGGGATAGTAATTAAATAATTAACCCTATTCCATGTAATCATAAAACTGGTATTATTATATTTACTATCAAAAGCGTAATAAATAGTAGGTAATTCAATGCTTGTTAGTTTAATATATTTTATATTTTTAATAGGTTCATTAAAAACATATTTATATTTAGCAGCATTAGGATATATAGAAGTTTTTCTAAATCTTGTATCAACATTAATTAATATATTTTCCATTATATATTATTTATATTTATAATAAAAATCTAATAAATTTTCTAATAATATTTTTTTATAAATTAATATATTTATAATTATTATATAATTATGAGTAAAAGTTATTTTTCTAATAATAGTTTACTAAATAATAATAAATTTTATACTGAGGCGCAAAAAATATTAAATATTTTAAAATTAGATTTAACTGATATAGATAATTACAAAAATTATAATAATGGTGTAGTTAAATATAATAATCTTAAATTGCATTATCCTATATATAAAAAATCTACTGATCTAAATATAATTAGTCAATTAATTAATTATATTAATTTTTATGTTGAAAATATTAAAAATTTAAATAACCAATTAACATCTTTAGAACAAAAACTTTTAGATATGGAATCAAGTAATTCATATATTTACACTTCTTCTTATAATATAAATCAAAATACTTCATTAAAATTAGAATATGTTCAATATTTATTATTATTTGATATTAATGCGTCTAATGGAGTTTTTTTAAAATCTCATTTAGATATAGCTAAACATTTATTATCAATAAATAATAATAGATTACAGAGAACATTTTAAATTATTTTTTACTTAGATGTATTTTAAGATATTACATATAGTTAGGATGTTTATAATTAAATTTATAAATAATATAAGTTGGAATAATTGGAGCTTGTTCCATTAGATGTTCATATTCTTCTTTACATGCTTTAATAAAAATATAAGCATTAATTCTTGTATTTTTATCAAGAATTAGTTCATTAGAGATAGTTCTATTTAGTTTTGCCCATTGTAAGCTCAATCTAAAATGAGCTTCAGAGCTTTGTGCAAATCTAAAAAAATTAGATATTGTGGTAAGTATTCCAATAAAAATATTAATAACGCCGCTAATACTATATAATAATTCATTAGTATTATTTGATGTAATAGAAGTTCTACCAAAGTTTAAAGAACCTAAAATTGTTGATAAAATAATAACAGGTATGTTAAATATATAATTCATAAATCTCAAATAACGAAAACTACTATTATGTATCCATTGAAATTTATAAGATTCTGATTTCCATTTATTAAGTAATAATTCAGTATTATCACACCATATTAAGTTTGTATCAGAAAAATTATTTAATATATTAATATCTGTTATTGTTGATATAATTTGTGAATTCATATTTATAGATAAGAAGAAAAAAATTGAAAATATTAATAATATAATATTTATTATAATAATTTTTATTACCGTAATAATTTTTGCTCAAGTAGTTATAACAACAAAGTGAGTTATATTTAATCTATCTAATAGAGAAATGACATCATATGTTGAATTTATTTCTCTATTGGACATAAATAATTTAAAAAATTCTTTTTTAAATGAATTAAAGAGATATAATACGGAAGCAGGAAATTGTTTAATAAAAATTATTAATAAAGAGAAAGTAAAAACAAAATTTTATGTTGGTAATTTGCAATCTTCTGATGGAGAAAATACTAAATGTTATTTAATAATGATTGTTTCTTCAATTGAACAATTACAAATTAAGCTTGGAAAAATTGGATTTCCAAGAGGATTTCCAATTATATGGATACCAAAAAAAATGTTAAATATGTATGGTTTTTATCCTAAATTTGAAAATGACAAACTTAATGATCAGAATCTTAATATACAAAATTATATTTCACCAATAAATAAAGATAGAAGTGAATTAAATTTTAATTTAAAATATAGTGGTTTTTTAGGACAAATTATTCCTTTTACTTACAATAATAATAATTATTGGACAACTACAGCTAAAAATAGTTCAAATAATACTTTTTCTGATAATACCAAAAGACTTTTTGAAAAACAAATGAATCAAAAATTATTAGAAACATTATGCAAAGAAGAACTTCATATATGTGGAGAAGTTTTATGTAATACAGATCAAACTCATGGATCAAAAAATAATGAAGAAGGTGTTATTATTACTTGTGTTGGACATGGACATTGGTTAAAAAAAGATAATGAATATGATATTGAAGATGAATACGTAGATGTAGAAAAGGAAGAATATAAAAAAACAGAATTTATAAAGGCATTAAATCAGGAAGAAATGCATAAATTTTGTAAAGACAATGGTTTATATGTAGATGCGATATATAAAATTAGAGGAGAAGAGTATATTTTAAAATTTATAAATGAGATAAATAATACAAGAAATTTTTTAACATATAGTACATTTTTAACATTAATAAATAGATTTAAGGAAGAGAATCCTAATAATTTTGAGATAATAGATGGAACAATAAATCATGGAAAATTTGTTGGAGAAATATTAGAAGGATTAATTAATAAAATTAAAAAATATAGTGATGACATAGGAAAATATGTTGAAATTACAAAAAAAGTTAAATTTGGCATGTATGTGTGTAGAACTATGTTTTTCAGAACATTTTTAGAAAAGAATGATTTAGATTTATTAATAAAAAGAATAGTAAGTAGTTTTATATTATCAGTGTGTGAAAATTTTGAAGAAAGTGATGAATTTATTCATAAATGGATAAAGAATAATAAAAAATATGATTTAGAAATAATTGTTAAAGAAAGATTTTTATCATCATTAGAGAGTCAAAAATTTGACTTTGAAACATTAGAATTTATTAATAGGTGGATTGTTGATGTAGATAATCAAAAAGAAATATGGATTGATAAGTTAAATTATTTAAAAATGGAGATTATTAGTAATTATTTTTTGCATGATTTGCGATGTCAATATAAAGTAAAAAATGTAGGAATTCATATATTAATTATGGATATATTAGATATAAAATTTAGATATAATTTAAAGATAACTAAAACAATTGAAAATAAACAAGATGTTGAAAAAAGCAATATAAATATTATATTTGTCATCGGAGCTATTGGGACAGGTAAATCATCAATTGGTAATATTTTGTCAAAATATGATAATAAAATTGTACATATTGACGGTGATATTTTAGATTTATGCAGAAATCATGTTTTTAAATTAGGTAGTGAAAGAAGTGAATATAGTATTTGGCAAATAATTAGAACATTATTAGAAGGAAAAGTTCCATGTGTATCAATAGGTGGTGGTATATTATTAGATAAAAAATCAGAAGTAGTATTTATTGATTATTTAAACAAAATTTTTAATTACATGGTATCAATTAACATAATTTTAGTTATTCCTGTTTTGGAAGAAGATGAATGTATTATTGTAAGTTCTGATGATATAGAAAGTTTTTATAATAAGCAGATTAAGAAAATATATATGGATGAGAAAAGATTACATGATACGTGTGTTCAGAGAGATGAAATTCATAATTTTAGTTCAATAAATGCAAGAAATAGGTCAAATTTGGCTATATTGTTTAAGATAGTTGTCAGTTTTAAAGATTATCTTAGATGTATTTATTTAACTCCTGTAGTTAATCCTATAAATTATGAGAAAGTTATAGAAAGAATATCATTAAATATGGTTGGAAATATTAGATTAGACAGTATTAGTATAATAAGAAAGCCATTATTTGAACAAAAAAGGTTATTAGTCAGATATTTAGATAGACATTATCACGTTACACTTGAATATAGGAAAAATATTATATATGACGAGAATGATAGAATTTATAATATAAAAAATAAGTGTATTTTAATAACTGGTCTTGAAAGGAGATATATTGATAATATTTTAAAATTATTAGAATTAGTTAATAAAATATTATCAAGACAGTATGATGAATATATAAGATCAACAAAATTAGATGTAGAAAGTATTTATAATGAGTTATTAATTATGAAGGATATTATAAATAGTGTAATATCAAATTATTCATTATGTGATATGAGAATAAATATATCGGTAATTCTTAAATTAAAAGGAAAATTAAAAGAAAATAAGTTAAGAGATGAGATAGATAATTTTTTAAAAAACAAACATGACAAGATAAAAGATTTTAAAAAGATTCAATTTATTATATTTCAAAATTCTGAAACATTATTTGAAAAAGAACTTAAAGATTATGCACACATAACAATAAATTCTGGAGATCATAAAGCATCATTAATGAAAACAGCTGCAAATATAGTATATACAAAATTATCAGAAGTAATTAATTTACCGTCGCAAACAAATAAAGAAGTATATAGTTATGTTTATGATGGTGGCAATGAGGTAGAATGTAAATTAGGAAGTATATTTTATATATAAAATAAATTGAAAAAATTATTATTTATAAATTTATAGATGATAATATAGATACCATAAATTATAATTATATAAATAATAGTATTATTAGTATATTTATTATATAAATAAACAAAATGAAAATATTTAATAGATATATGAATCATAATAATAATAATTTTTATTATGTGTTATATAAAATTGAGTATAATGAAAATTATATTTCGAAGATAATTGAAATAGTTGACAAAGAGTATAAGTATTATTATACTGATCTTTGTATAATAGATATAACTATTATAAATTACAAAGAAAAATTTAAATCAACATATAAATCAGAGTATTACAATGAAGAAAGAGTAAAAGAGGCATCAAATATATATAATAATCAATCAAAATATATAAAAAATGATAGAGTATTTATTATTGAAATAATTGATAAGATAGGAGTAAGAGTAATATTTAATTATAGAATACCAATAGATCAATTAAATAAATATAAACCAATATATAGAACACCATATATAAAATCATTTAATAATTTTAATAAATACATGTATAGAGAAAGTGATGAAAAATACATAGATAATAATTATAATTATAATACAATGTGTTATAATAAAAAAATATCATCATGTAGTGAGTTAGTTTCAATATTTAAAAATTTTTTAAAAATAATAATAATTAATTTAGAATATACTCATAATTCAATTAAGTTATTATTTGACTATGATGGTATAGATATAAATAATATAACAGAATATATAAATGAAATTAATAATAACAATAAATATATAAATGATTATAAATATACCAATTCTAAAGATAAAAATATAATTAATAAATTATTTGTACAATATTTTTTAAATTATACATTAGAAGAACTATTTAGAAATAATATATTTGTAAAAGTTAATATTTCTAATATTAAAAATTTATTAAAAATAGATATTTATTATGATCATTATTATCATAATAAAGAATACAAAGAAGATGAAGAATATAAAGAATATAAAAATGAAGAAGATGAAAAAAATGAAAAATATTATAATTATTACAAAGAAGATGAAGAATATAAAGAATATAAAAATGAAGAAGATGAAAAAAATGAAAAATATTATAATTATTACAAAGAATATAAAGAATATAAAAAAAATTATCATAATTATGATAAAAACGAAGAAGATGAAGAAGATGAATATGAAGAATATGAAGAATATGAAGAAGATGAATATAAAAATAAGAATTTTAGTAGTAGAATTTGTTTAAAGGACAATATTTGTGTAAAAAGCGAGGATGAAGAGAAAAGATTAATTGAGAGATTCAATAAACTTATTAAACGGAAGAGTTTATCATTAGACAGTAAAAGGAGTAAAATGAGTAAAAGGAGTAGAACACATGAGAGGAGTTAAATTAAATAATATTAGTAGTAGGGATATCAATTAAATCATTAAGAACATATGTATCATTATTTATTTTTTCAGATATACCATTATATGACAATATTTTACCAATAGGGAAATCTAAATCATAATCATAAACAATATTTGTATCTATATCATACCAATAATATTCTGGTTCGGAGTATTTATTATCAACAGAGTAAACTGCTTTAATTTTATAAACTTTAATTTTTTTTATTTCAGAGTTTATGCTATTTAGTCCATTATCTATTTTTTTATCATCATAGAAATCATATTTATAAGCAGGTCCAATATATGAATCAAAATAGGAGCTTTGATTAAATGAGAAACATTTATATTTTTCGGTTGTCATATTTTGATTTTTAAATAAACCGCAATCGATAGCGCTTTCTTTTATATAATATAAGAAAGAGTTAATTAAGAATTGTTTATTTATTGCTAATTTATATATTTCTTGGTCGGTTGTAATTTTATCTTTTTTGCTTTTAGAGTTTCTAATTGCAAAATATCTATATACGTCTACATATTGTTCTTCGATTGGTAAATTTATATGTGAATTATAACGAATTGCTCTACCAATAAGTTGTATTATTCTTGTTTCATTCCAATAAGGTTCTAAAATATGAACTTGGCGTACATTCATTAGAGACAAACCTTCACTACCTGCTGCGGAAATAAAGATAATTTTAATAATAGATCCGTCAATATTTTTAATATTATTAAATTCATTTAAATTTTTAGAACGAACAGATTGTTCAATATTACCATGATATTCTGTGTAATGGAATTTAGTATTATTATTATTATTAATGTTAATAAATTCAGAAAAATCGAAGAATTCAAAATATAATTTAATAATTTCGATACCTTCCATTTTAACATAATTAGAGTATATAAGGATAGGTCCTTTAGAGATCAATGAATAAAATAGCATAGAAGTAATTTTACAAGAAGAGTTAAACATAGCTATAAGTAGATTAGATTTATTATTATATTCTTTCCAGAAATTATCAAAATTGTTATTATATTTATTTTTAAAAATTTGAAGATCATTTTTAATAGTATTATTATTTTTTATATCTAAATTATTTTTATTATTTAAATATTTTTTAAATTCAGAAACGAAATTATTTATTGTTTCCATATATAAATTTATATTTAGGTCAATTGAATCTAATTTTTTACCTTGAATTACTTTTTCTGCTTCATTTTCAGTAATTTTAAAATTACTTGGTCTTGGTCTTTTTTCTCCATTAACCAGAGAAGATATATTAGGGAAAACAAAATTTGAAGATTGTCTAGTATATGATTTAAATATTTTACTGTTAGTTTTTCTTTTAGCTAATTTTTCTTCAATAAATTCAAAATATTCATATATATCTTGTTGTAGGTCGCTCATTTCAATATTTTTTATAATTATATTTTCTAAAGCAAAAGATTCTTTAGTAAATCCTTTATAATAAGAAACTAATCCCATTATTCTTCTTTGAAAAATATTTTTATTTTCAATATTAATACCTGTTTGATCATTATTTACATAAAGTTGATTAAATTGTATTTCAGACATAGGAAATGTTCCAGGACGTAAAAGATTAAATATTAAGGCTAATTCGAAAGGAAAATTAACAGCAGGAGTACCTGATAATAGAATAATACGTGTAGTATCTGTAATTTTTTTTTCTTTTTGTATATAATCATAAATAGTATATGCTTTTTTTCCTTTTTGATTTTTTATATTATTATAAACATTTTTAACAAAGTTGTGAGCTTCATCAATAATATATATATTTTTTTTTTAATATTAGCATTTTTAACTATATCTAAAAATTCTTTATCAGCTCTCGGAGAATCATAATGTATAAACTTTATATTTTTATATTTATTTTCATAATCTTCTTTATCTAACCATTTTTTTATATCTTTAATCCATGTATCATTTTTTAATGCTGCCTTTATTAAAATAAAAACATTCCACAAAGGATTATAATTATATAACATATTATAAATATTAATTGTTGCAGCTGTTTTTCCAGAACCAAGACCATGATAAACTAAAATTTCTTTATAAGGACTTTTATAATCTAAATAAGAAGCAATAAATTTTTGATATTTTTTAAGACTATTAATAACATTTTCGGTGGTAGTATTTTCTTTATTAGTAATAATTTCTAATTTATATTTTTTAAAATTTTTTAATATCCAAAGTGGAAATATTTTTCCATTATTAGTTAATATCGGATATGATAATTTTCTCTCACTCATATATATTTAATATATATATTATAAAATATAAAATATATATTAACGTTTATTAACTAATAATAAATATTATATACATATCATGTAAAATAAAAATTACTCAAGTTATATAATAAATAACTTTATATAATGGATAGAATTATATAATTAACATTTTTTATATAATGAATATTTATTATATAAATCATCTTCATATAATTAATAGCAATGCTGCTCCTTCATATAATTAACATTTATTATATATAACATAATCATACAATTAACATTTATAATATAAAATATCATAATACAACGGATGACGTTGCCTTAAATTAACATTTACTATATTAAACATCATCATATAATTAACATTTATTATATAAAACATCATAATATAATTAACGTTTATTATATAAAACATCATCATACAATGGGTGATGTAGCCTTTCATATAATTAAACATTTACTATATAAAACATCATCATATAATTGGAACATAGCCTTAAATTAACATTTATTATATAAAACATCATCATACAATGGGGGCTACGCCCCTTCATATAATTAACATTTATTATATAAAACATCATCACATAATTAATATTTACTATATAAAACATCATCATATAATTAACATTTATTATATAAAACATCATCATATAATTAACATTTATTATATAAAACATCATCATATAATGGGGACGTAGCCCTTTCATATAATTAACATTTATAATATAAAACATCATCACATAATTAACATTTACTATATAAAACATCATCATACAATGGGGGCTACGCCCCTTCATATAATTAACATTTATAATATAAAACATCATCACATAATTAACATTTATTATATAAAACATCATCATTCAATGGGGGTGTAGCCCCTTCATATAATTAACATTTATAATATAAAACATCATCACATAATTAACATTTACTATATAAAACATCATCATACAATGGGGGCGTAGCCCCTTTATATAATTAACATTTATTATATAAAACATCATCACATAATTAACATTTACTATATAAAACATCATCATGCAATGGGGGCGTAGCCCCTTTATATAATTAACATTTATTATATAAAACATCATCACATAATTAACATTTACTATATAAAACATCATCATGCAATGGGGGCGTAGCCCCTTCATATAATTAACATTTATTATATATAACATCATCATACAATTAATATTTATTATATAAAACATCATCATACAAT
>Ga0214919_10001526_pt1 | contig 37646 bp, 21 predicted proteins | sample LL1503_MetaG_FD_177994 | JGI IMG/M metagenome (GOLD analysis project Ga0214919, IMG submission 177994) | Freshwater microbial communities from Lake Lanier, Atlanta, Georgia, United States - LL-1503 | ecosystem: Environmental > Aquatic > Freshwater > Lake | place: USA: Georgia | collected...
AGACACAGCGCAAATAAATTTCAGTAGCTTTTGTTCTAAAAGTAACGCATGATTCAGTTTCCCAATCGTAAATACTATTGGTTTATACATTTATTTTTTGCAATTTCTATGCTAATTTCAAATGCTGTTTTATCACAAAAAATAGAGGCTATTCATACTACAATTACTGTTGCTGAATACTTGCCTAGTTTATCTAATAATAAGCAATCCTTAGGTTTTGCAGGTCCCATCACTGGAACTAATAATGGCGTGTTTATAGTTGCGGGAGGTGCAAATTTTCCTGAACTAATGCCATGGCAAGGTGGTAATAAATTTTATTACAAAGAGGTTTTTATATATACAATAAAGAATCAACAAATTAGGTTTAAAAAAAGTAGTCAACTTCCATTTAATATAGCTTATGCTGCCTGTTGTAGTTCTGTAGAAGGGATTTTTTTTGCAGGTGGAGAAAATGAAAATGGAATAATGAATAGTGCTTATTTACTCAATTGGAATAATCAAAAAGAAAGTATTGATACTAAAATATTACCAGTGCTACCTTTTGCATTAACAAATGCATCGGCTATAGCAATTAACAATATCGTTTATGTTGCAGGAGGAGAAACAGCGAATTCAGTTTCAAATAAATTATTGGCTTTAGATTTACATAATTTAAATAAAGGCTGGCAGTTATTACCCAATATACCAAAAGCAGTATCACATGCAGTAATGACTGTATTAAGTGATGGTAAAAAGGCTAAATTATATTTGATTGGTGGTAGAGAAAAAAAACAATCAGGGATCAGTGAATTATTTAAATCTGTATTTGAATTCAATATACAAGCATCAACATGGTCTGAGAAAACTAGTTTGCCTTATTCTTTGTCGGCAGCTACTGGTGTATCCTTTGGCTTTAATGATATGCTTGTTTTTGGTGGGGATGATGGAAAAACATTTCATCAAGTAGAATTATTTTTAGCTGCTATTAATAATGAAAAAGATTCCCTAAAAAAACAAGCAATTATTCAGCAAAAAAATACTTTACAGGCAGCCCATCCAGGGTTTAGTAAAAATATTTTGCGTTTTAATTTACCCACTAATACATGGACTTTAATAGATTCAATTCCTTTCGATATTCCTGTAACAACAACTGCTGTTGATTGCGATGGTATGGTGTTAATTCCAAGCGGTGAAATACGAGCAGGAGTGAGGTCGCCCAAAATATTATCAGTTAAAATTCTACCTAATTAAAATGACGCAATCCAAAAAATATCCTTGGTTAGTGGTTGCAATGCTTTGGGTAGTTGCTTTGTTAAACTACATGGATCGGCAAATGCTTTCAACCATGAAACCTTCTATGCAAATAGATATTCATGAATTGCAAACAGCGGCTAATTTTGGATATCTGATGGCTATCTTTTTATGGATATATGGATTTATGAGTCCATTGTCTGGAATGATTGCTGACAGGCTAAATAGAAAATGGCTAATTATTGGAAGTTTATTTGTTTGGAGTGCAGTTACTTTTACAATGGGCTTTGCAACAACCTTTAATCAGTTATATTGGTTAAGGGCATTGATGGGAGTAAGCGAAGCGTTATATATCCCTGCTGGTTTGTCATTAATTGCAGATTTTCATTCGTCTAAAACTAGGTCACTTGCTATTGGGATACATATGACTGGGTTTTATGTTGGTCAAGCATTGGGTGGATTTGGCGCAACAATTGCAACAAAATTTTCATGGCAACAGGCGTTTCATTTGTTTGGTCTTGTTGGACTAATTTATTCTTTTGTTTTGATTTTATTTTTACAAGAGAAAAAATTGCTATCAAATCAATCTGCTGATAATAAAAGTATTAATAATAAATCATCCTTTTTTAAAGGGTTAGGTTTACTATTTTCTAATACATCTTTTTGGATTATCTTATTTTATTTTGCAGTGCCTAGTTTGCCGGGTTGGGGAATAAAAAATTGGCTACCTACTTTGTTTGCTCAAAACCTAGGAATTGACATGTCTATGGCAGGGCCAATTTCTACAATTACCATTGCGGCATCATCTTTTGTTGGGGTAATTTTTGGAGGTATTTTATCGGACAGTTGGGTGCAAAAAAATATTCGTGGAAGAATTTATACAAGTGCCATAGGATTAGCATTAACAATACCTGCATTGCTATTAATTGGTTATGGTTATAGTATGATTCATTTAATTGGTGCTGCTTTTTGTTTTGGTTTTGGTTATGGCATGTTTGATGCTAATAATATGCCCATTTTACGCCAATTTGTTTCATCTAAATACACAGCAACAGCTTATGGTTTAATGAATATGGTTGGCGTTTTTTCTGGCGCTTTTATTACTGCTTTTTTAGGTAAGTCAACAGACAAAGGTAATCTTGGAAAAGATTTTGCAATGCTAGCTATTATTGTTTTAGCGGCATTAGTTATTCAACTATTATTTCTACGTCCTATATCGAATGATTTTTCTGATGAATAAAAACTAACTATGAAAATTGTAAATAAACTATTTTTTCTGTTAATGATAAGTGCATTGTTTTCCTTTCAAGAGGAAAGCAAACAAAGTTTACTTAAACAAGAAAATATCATTATAACTTCTTATCCCTCTATTAATCCTGTTTTTAAAAGACTCGATATAAACCCGCAATTGTATATAAAAATTATTGTTCCTTCTGGTATAGGTAATATTGCAATTAAAAAAATCGCTTTCCAAATTAATAAGCCTGGTTTAAAATCGATACAAAAAATAGAATTATTTTCTTGTAATTCATTAACTTTTACAACAACTAATTCTTTAGGATCCTTTCAACCAACAAATAGTTCTTTTGAAATTCCAATAGATGTAAACTTATCTCAAGGCACTCATTACTTGTGGGTAGGTACTACGCTAAATAATAAAGCATCAATCAATGATTTAATTGAAATGCATTGCACAGATCTAATAGGATTAAATAACACAAAATATGCTGTATTAGAATCAACAACATCATATACCAAACGCATTGGTATTGCAATAAGAAAAGCAAACGATGATAGTGTTAATACCTATCGAATACCTGGTATAGTTACTACCAATAAGGGAACGCTATTAGCAGTATACGATATAAGGTATAAAAATGGAAGAGACTTACCAGGTAATATTGATGTAGGCTTAAGTAGAAGTACCGATGGGGGAAAATCTTGGCAACCAATGCAAGTGATCATGGATATGGGCATTCCGCATGAAAACAATGGCATTGGGGATCCTACTATTTTATTTGACCCATTAACGCATAAAATATTTGTAGCGGCTTTATGGAGCAAAGGAAATCGTTCTATTGCGGGTTCTATGCCTGGAATGATGGCAGATACAACTGGGCAATTTGTTTTGGTTAATAGTTCTGATGATGGTTTAACTTGGTCTAAGCCATATTCAATAACATCACAAATAAAAAATCCTGCTTGGCATATATTTTTTCAAGGACCAGGAAATGGCATAAGTATGCAAGATGGTAAACTAGTTTTTCCTGCACAATATTGGGATGAATTTAAAAAACCATTTTCAACAATCATATATAGTGAAGATCATGGAGAAACTTGGAAAGGAAATATTATCGGTCCAAAATCTAATACAACAGAAAGCCAAGTCGTAGAAACCATAGCAGGAACTTTAATGCTAAATATGCGAGACAATAGGGGTAGTTTTAGAAGTGTAGCTACTACAATGGATATGGGTAAAAATTGGAAAGAACACACTACATCATTTAATACTTTAGCCGATCCTGTTTGTATGGCAAGTATTATAAAGGCCAAAGTGAAATTAGGTGGAAAGTTAACGGATGTTTTATTTTTTAGTAATCCTAATACTAGTGCTGGAAGGTTTAATATTACCATTAAAGCAAGTTTAGATTTGGGCGAAACATGGTTACCAATGAATGAGTTGTTGTTAGATGATCGTAAATGCTATGGTTATTCTTCATTAACAAAAGTAGATGACCACACAATTGGAATACTTTATGAGGGAAATAAAGATTTGTATTTTGTTAAGATACCTGTAACAGATATCATAAAATAATTAGTAAAGTATGCTTTATAACAACGAAGAATTAATTGAATTAGCCAAATTTTATCAGCATCAATTATTAAATGATACGATTCCTTTTTGGTTCCCTCGATCTTTTGATAATGACCATGGTGGGTTTTTATTTATGCGTGATGCAGATGGATCTTTAATAGATGATGATAAATCGGTTTGGATACAAGGTAGGGCTACTTGGTTATTGGCTACTCTTTACAATACAGTTGAACAAAAACAAGAATGGTTAGATGGAGCTAAACTTGGCTATGAATTTTTAAATAAACATTGTTTTGATACTGATGGACAAATGTTTTTCCATCTTACTAGAGAAGGTAAGCCTATAAGAAAAAGGCGCTATTTTTTCTCAGAAACTTTTTATGTTATAGCCGCAGCCGCATATGCAAAAGCAAGTGGTGATGCATCTGCTGCTGAAAAAGCAAGAACTATTTTTAGTAGGTGTATTGATTATGCTACCATACCTGGATTGTTAGAACCAAAGTATACTAGTACCCGTCCTTCTAAAGGAATAGGGGTGTCAATGATTATGATGAACACTGCCCAGCAATTAAGAGACAATATTGGTGACCCACGCTGCGATACACTTATAGAACAATGGATTAGTGATATAGAAACAAATTTTGTGAAAGATGATATTAAGTGTGTAATGGAACAAGTTGCACCAGATGGAAGTATTATAGATCATATAGATGGAAGAACATTAAATCCAGGACATGCCATTGAAGGTGCTTGGTTTATTTTGCACGAAGCAAAATATAGAAATAATGATCAACATTTAATTGAGCTGGGTTGTAAAATGCTAGATTACATGTGGGAGCGAGGTTGGGATAAAGAATATGGAGGCATTATGTACTTTAAAGATGTGTACAACAAACCAGTACAAGAATACTGGCATGACATGAAATTTTGGTGGCCACACAATGAAGTAATTATAGCAACCTTGCTTGCATTTTTAATTACTGGTAAAGAGAAGTATGCAAACTGGCATAAACAAGTGAATGATTATGCATATACGCATTTTCACGATAAAATAAATGGAGAATGGTATGGTTATTTACATAGAGATGGTTCAATAGCACAAACAGCAAAAGGCAATTTATTTAAAGGTCCTTTCCATTTGCCAAGACAAGAATGGTATTGTTTACAGATTCTTCAGAATCATTTAAAAACTGTGGATGCTAAATAAACTAATATTTTATATATTATTTTTAGTAGTTCCTTTTTTTGCAAAGGCACAATTGCAATTAGCAAAATCATTTTCCGATAATATGGTTTTGCAAAGAGATCAACCAATTAATATTTGGGGTAAAGCGATGCCAGGCCAAATAGTAACAATTGCTTTTTCTAATCAAAAAAAAATAGGTATTGCTCAAACAGATTCTAGTTGGAATATTGTTTTAAAAAAACAAACATCAAATAGTACACCTCAAACTATCACTATAACATGTGGCAAGGAAATATTAAATATTCGCAATGTTTTAATTGGGGATGTTTGGTTATGTATTGGACAGTCTAATATGGAATTTCCATTAATAAGAGAAGCGCAATATGCTAGTGAATTTAAAAGTACAAATCTTCCACTCCTTCGTTTTTATAATCCAACATATCCTGGTAAAAACGTTTACAAAACACTCTATACAGATTCTTTAACTAAGGATCTTTTGCCAGAAAAATTTTACAAAGGACAATGGCAAAATTGCGATACCAATTCCATTAAAAAAATGAGTGCTGTTGCTTATTATTTTGGCAAACAGGTATATGAAAATGTACAAATTCCAATTGGACTTTTGAATTTATCTATTGGTGGTGCTGCTTTAGAATCGTTTATAAGTGTTGAATCTTTAAATAGTAGTCAAGAATTTTCTACAAAAGCTAAGGGTGATTGGTTAGAGAATAAAGCATTGCCTGATTGGATTAGGGAACGAGGTAAACAAAATGTGGGAGGCTTATTAAATATTGCTAAAGATAATAATGGTAATAATCATTCCTATAAACCAGGCTTTGCATTTGAAGCTGGAATTTTGCCCCTATTAAAAATGCCTATTAAAGGAGTTTTGTGTTACCAAGGTGAGAGTAACGCACAAGAATTAGATAGGGTATTAGAATATGGTAGGTTGACAAGTTTAATGGTCAATGATTTTAGAAGTAAATGGAATCAACCCAACTTGCCATTTTACTATGTACAAATATCTTCAATCGACACATTGAATTATAAAAGTCAATTTTGGCCTGAGTTTAGAGATGAACAGCGTAAAGCTTTAAACCTTATTCAAAATACAGGGATGGCGGTTTCTAGTGATCTTGGATTTTTACACGATGTACATCCTACAAATAAAAAAGCAATAGGAGAAAGATTGGCAAGATGGGCTTTGAAAAATAATTATCATAAAAAAATAATTCCTTCGGGTCCATTACCCATATCGGCGAAATATAAAGACGAAAAAATTACTATTCGTTTTCAATATGCAAATAATGGTTTATTTGCTGCAGATGATAAGTTTGTAAAAGGGTTTTCAGTTGATGGGATAAATGAAATACCTGTTCAGATTAATAAAAGTTCAATAATTATTGCGGTTGATAAAAAGCCCAATTATGTTTATTATGGGTGGAAACCATTTACGAATGCTAATTTAATAAACAAAGAATTGCTACCTGCATCTACCTTTAAACTAGTAATTCAATGAGAAATAAATTAATTTATTTTATTTTTTTACAATTGATTTCTTTTGAATTAGTTGCAGCAATTAAACATCCTATTGGTTCTAGCAATCATTTTTTTAATAACATTTTTCAAAAAGAAAGTTCAAACGAGATTAGTTCATTAAGGTATAGTATTAATGATACCCCTGCTTTAATTCCAATGCCAAAAACGGTATCTTGGAAAAAGAATCGCTTTTATATTAACCAAATCAGTCAAATAAATTTTAATAATCCCTCAATTAAAAAAGAAGCATTATTAGTACAGTCAATATTATTAGAAAAAGGTTTTAAAATACCATTAATCAATCATTCAAATAAAAGTCAATTCAAAATAGAACTTATTATAGATTCGAATAATCACCAATTAACTGGTGAGGAAGCGTATCGGTTAACTGTTTCGGCTGCTGGTGTGCAAATAAAATCTACCAATGCGCATGGATTTTTTAATGCTATTCAAACATTAAAACAACTCATAAAAAATAATACCATTCAATCTTGTGATATACTTGATTATCCGTCTTTTTCATGGCGGGGTTTCATGGTGGATGTTGGTAGAAATTTTCAATCAATAAAACAACTTAAAGAACAGATAGATGTAATGGCCGCATATAAGTTAAACATCTTTCATTTTCATTTAACAGAAGATATTGCATGGCGTTTAGAGTCTAAATTATATCCTGCGTTAACTAGTGAAAAAAATATGCAAAGAAATGCTGGCTATTTTTATTCAATAGAAGAATTGAAAAACTTAATTCAATATTGTAATGATCGCTATATCACTTTAGTTCCTGAAATAGATATGCCGGGGCATAGTGCAGCATTTAAAAGAGCAATGGGTGTTGATATGCAATCCGAGCAAGGAACGGTTATATGTAAAAATATCTTAACTGAATTATGCCAAAATTTCAATGTTCCTTATGTGCATATTGGTGGGGATGAGGTAAAGATTACTAATAAATCTTTTCTGCCGTCCATGATTGCATTATTAAAGTTGCTTGGAAAGAAAGTAGTTGCATGGAATCCAGGAGGGAATACCCCAGAAGGAACATTCTTACAAATGTGGAATGGTAATATTGTACCAAAAGCAAAATATCCTTCCATAGATTCAAGGCATTTATACCTCAATCATTTTGATCCCATTGATGGTGTGGTTGCAACATTTAATCACATGATTTGTGATGTGCCAAAAGGCGATTCATTTAAAATAGGGGCTACACTTTGTAATTGGCCCGATAGAAATGTGACTTCAGAAAAAGACTTAATTAATATGAATGCGGTTTACCCTGTGATGCTAACATTTGCCGAAAAATGTTGGAAAGGTGGTGGATCAAAAAATTATGTATCTGATATTAGTATGCCAGATAGTTTCAGGTATCAATCATTTGCTGAATTTGAAAATCGTTTATTAAATCACAAAGCAAACTATTTTTATAATAAAGCTTTTCCGTATGTTAGGCAAGCTAATATTGAATGGAAATTAATAGGACCTTTTAATAATAATGGAAAAACTGAAACAGTGTTTAATCCAGAATCACCTTCTTTTATAGATACGCTTCAATTAAATAAACTTCCATCTGTTTATGGCGGAACTATTTGGCTGCGTCATTTTTGGCATCCATTGATACAATCTCATTTAAAGCATCCAAAAGATAGTGTTACTTATTATGCGATTCGAAAAATTTGGAGTACCAATGATGGTAACCAAAATTTTTGGGTTGGATTTAATGATTTTTCAAGGTCTACAGCAACGGATTCTCCACCTATTGGTGCATGGGATACAAAAAATAGTAAGCTATGGGTGAATGGGGCATTAGTGCCCCCTCCAATATGGAATTCAGGCGGTAAGGCAGGTGATTTAGAAATGCCATTGACAGATGAAGGTTATGCATATCGTTCTCCAACGATTATCCATTTAAAAAAGGGTTGGAATACAATTTTAGTTAAAGCACCTGTTGGTAGTTTTGTACCTAAAGATTGGAAGAATCAAGTAAAATGGATGTTTACAGTGCTTCCGCTATAAAAAACGCCTTATTTATTATATCTTCATAGGCAACTAGTTCTGCGCAAAATTGAATGAAAGTAATTAATTATAAAAAGTCTACTGAATTAGTAGGAATAATATAATTTCGCAGAATTAATTAAATTTTTAACTGAACCAACTGCTTTCCATAGATAAATACAACCAATCTGTCTTCTGAAATTAACCATACTACTACAAATTTAAATATTGAATATTTGTTTAATACCTATTATTCAAGGTTGTGCTATTATGCCTATAAAATCACCAACAATCAAGAAAGTTCAAAAGACATAGTACAAGATGTTTTCTTGAAATATCATAGTAAACCTGCTGAATTTAGTTCGGAACTAGCTATAAAGAACTTTCTATACTTAGCAGTTAAAAATGCTTGTTTGAATTTTATTCGACATGATTTAGTTGAAAAAAAGTTTGCCGAGAATCAAGTGGAAACTGTATTAGATCAAGACCAAGGACTATCCCATATTATTAAAGCCGAAGCACTTGTGTTAATTAAACAAGCAATCGAAGCCTTACCAGAAAGATGTAGAACAGTGCTAAAACTGGCTTTTTTTGAAGGGTTTAAAAATGAACAAATTGCCCTGGAAATGAGTATTTCTATCAATACAGTAAAAACGCAAAAACAAAGAGCAATTCAATTATTGCGTTTGAAATTAACAGATAAGGCCTATTTGCTCCTATTATTCTTACTTCCGTTGTAATCTAATTGGGCGGAAATAAATATTTCCTGCCGCTTTCACCCATTTTTCAAGTTTAAGTGTATTAATACGCAACATAGTCATCATGATGAATCAATTTGAACCGCTGTATACGAAGGCTGAGCTGATTGTAAAGAGTTTACAAAACGATTTAACCGACCAAGAAAGGCTATCACTTAATGAATGGTTAGCCGAATCAGCAGCAAATCAAGCATTATATAATGATTTGACCAACGAGGCAACACTAGCATCAGAATTGGCTATTCTTGCTAAGTTTGATGCACAAGCAGATTGGCAAAAAATTGCCAAGCAAACAATTGGGGAGCAAAACAAAACAGCTACAATAGTTGATTTTAGCTATCGTAAATGGTTAAGTGCTGCTGCAATATTACTCATAGCCTGTTTGGGGGTATTCCAATTTTGGGTAAGTAGAAATAATCGAAATTCAATTTCAAAAATCAGTAAACATCCAATAATTGATATTGCTCCAGGGGGCAATAAAGCCACACTTAAATTAGCAGATGGTACCATTATTATATTAAATGATTCTGTAAACGGATTTCAAGCAACCCAGCAGAACGTAAAATTGGTCATTCAAAATGGTGAGATCACCTATCAATCACTTGGTCAGGATAATGAAATTATTTACAACACTATAACTACACCTAGGGGTGGTCAGTATAAATTATTATTAGATGATGGAACTAAGGTTTGGTTGAACGCAGCGTCGTCTATCAAATATCCCACTGCTTTTTCTGGCGATGAAAGAATCGTTGAATTAACTGGCGAGGGCTATTTTGAAGTAGCGCATGATGCATCAAAACCATTTAAAGTGTTACTACCAGGAATTGGTAAGGTAGACGCAATAGGAACAGCATTTAATATCAATGCTTATTCAGACGAACATATTACAAAAACCACATTGGTCCAGGGAAAAGTAAAAGTTGCTTTTGGTAGTAAAACAGATTTTTTAATTCCTGGTCAACAAGCACAACTATTTCCATCAGGGCAATTATTAGTTTTAAATCAAGTGGATGTAGATGAAGTGGTTGCTTGGAAAAATGGTCAATTCATTTTTAAGCAAATGAATGTTGAAAATATTATGAAACAAATTGGTAGATGGTACGAAATAGAAGTCATATACAATGGGCCAGTTAGTCAAGAAACTTTTTCTGGTATTGTGAGTAGAAATAGCCATTTAATGGAAGTGTTGAAAATAATGGAAGAAGGTGGAGTGCGGTTTAAAATTGATGGAAAAAAAATTAGCGTGTATTAAATAAAAAAAATAGTTTTTATAGTTCATCCAAAATCCAATATCATGAATGTATGCTTTGATCGAGCCTTTAAATTTAAAAGGCAAAAAAACAGCCAAAACTTTTTGGTCTTTAAGTTTATGGCCATTTGTTTGTTTCTAGCTTTTTTACAAGTTAGTGCAAAATCGTTTTCTCAGAATGTAACCATTTCAATGGAAAACGTAAGCCTTCAAAAAGTGTTTAATGACATTAATCGCCAAACAGGACGTCAGTTTTTCTTTAAAGATGAACTACTAAATAAAGCGGGCAAAGTAAATATTAATGTTAAAGACATGCCATTGAAGGATGCTTTAGCGGTTTGTTTTAAAAATCTTCCAATCACTTTTTCAATCATTGAAAATACGATTGTATTGAAAGAAAAAACAACCATTACAGAAAACAGTTCCTTGGTTGAAATACAACAGGCGCTGATGGTTCAAGGAAAAGTTGTAGATACATCAGGCAATCCTTTAGAAGGTGTTACTATTTTTGTAAAAGAAACCAAAAAAGCAACGGTAACAGATATTGAAGGAAATTTTAAAATTGAATTAAATCCAGGACAAACTATTTTAATTTCTTCTATAGGATTTAAAACAACCCAACGTAAAGTTGAAACGGCGGCACAATTACGCATTGTACTAACCCCAGAAACGGTGAGTTTAAAAGCTGTTGAAATTGTTAATACAGGTTATCAAAAATTGGCCAAAGAAAGAACTGCAGGCTCATTCTCTACCATTACTTCCGATGACTTTAAGAACAAGTCAAATAGTATGAATGTGGTAGATAGAATTGAAGGAATAATTCCTGGCGTTGCGGTGAACTACGGTACAGGTAATGAAAAATTCTTAATTAGAGGATTGAGTTCTATTCAAGCCGCAAGGTCTCCATTGATTGTTGTTGATGGCGTTCCAATGGCAGATTATAATGCTGTGAAAACATTAATTAATCCGGATGATGTTGAATCAATCAGTGTTTTACGCGATGCAACTGCGGGTTCAATTTGGGGATCTGCTGCTGCAAATGGGGTGATAGTAATTACAACCAAAAAAGGAAAAAATACCGCTACCGCTCAAAAAGTTCGTGTAAAGTATAACGGATTTGTTTCATTTAGAGGTGCTCCAGATTTGGATTATTATAAAATGATGAATACTAGTGATTTCTTAACAACTAGTAAAAAAGTATTTTCAAATACAGATTATCCTTGGGCAAATGCAATTAATAGTGTTGGTGCAACTCCAATTATTCCGCCACACGAAAGAATTCAGTACGATTTAGCTAGAGGTTTAATTACCCAAGCAACTGCAAATGCTAAATTTGATTCATTGGCTCAATATAATAACAGAGACCAAATCAATCAATATTTAACCCAACCTTCTTTACTATCGAATCATAGTTTAACTTTTGAAGGTGGAAGTAGTTTTCATTCTTATTATGGATCATTAGCATATACATTAGATCAAAGCGATACCAAAACAAATCTGAATCGCTATCAAATGAATTTGCGTCAAAACTTTAATTTTTCACCTAGTGTTAAATTAGACCTTTTAACAAATGTGTCCTACGAAAAAACATCTAAGTTTTTATTAACTGGTCTTCCTTACGGAAATAATAACTACTTGCCTTATGCCATGTTTGCAGATAATTCAGGCAATCCATTGTCTCAAGCCTACTTAAAAAGATTGGAAGAATTTAGAGGAACTTCAGAAACTGCCAGTAAAATAAACCTTGATTATGTTCCGCTTAATGAGCCAGGTAAAACCTTGAATGATCAAATAAATATGACTTCAAGAATCAATGCAGGCTTAACAGTTAAATTGTTTAAAGGACTTACTTACGAAGGCAGGGCACAATACCAACGCGGATCTTTAGAGAACTACGAATTCTATAACCAAGATTCTTATAAAGTAAGAGATGAGTTGGTATTCTTTACAAAAGCCGCTACGGTTGCAGGATCAAATCCTACTTATTATTTACCTTCTAAAGGAGGTCAATATGCAACGCAAAATAATACGACTACTAGTTGGACATTGCGTAATCAATTGAATTACGACAGGGTGTTTAATCAAAAGCACCAGTTAAATGTAATTGCTGGTACTGAAATTCGTAATGAATTATACAAGTCTGTACAAACCTATAGAAGAGGCTACGATTATCAAACCTTAACTTATTCTTTGTATAACGAAGACTCATTGGCAACATTAGGCGTTACTAATCCTGTCAATTATTTAACAGGTAGAACTACTAATAATTTATTGACATCAAAACCGGTTACTTATTTAGAAAACGAAAGACGTTTTGTTTCTGGATATAGTAATGCAGCCTATACATACGATAGAAAATATACATTGAACGGAAGTATTCGTTTCGATCAATCAAATCTTTTTGGAACCAATAAGAGCTTACAATATAAGCCTATTTGGAGTTTAGGTGGTGCATGGAATTTGTCGAGAGAATCATTCTTTAAAGTGGATCAAATTAATAACTTGAATTTTAGATTCACCTATGGATTAGCAGGTAATGCACCGAATCCAGGTTTTGCAGGACCTTTTGATATTGTATCTGCTGCTAACGTAGCTTATTTTAGTGGGATGGGTATTGGTTATACTATTCTGGTGCCAAGAAATGATAATATTAGATGGGAGCGCACTACAACTACCAATGCCGGAATGGATTTTGCCATTTTAAATAATCGTATTTCAGGTTCGGTAGATGTTTACAAAAAAGTAACTACCGACTTATTAGGGTATCAACCAGTTGATCCAACTTCTGGATGGTCTTATGCCTATAATAATTTAGGAAATATTGAAAACAATGGTATTGAAATCCAATTGAATACCAATAATATTGTAGCCAAAAATTTCAGATGGTCAACTACGTTTACGCTTGCATATAATAAAAACAAAGTCACAAGTTTAAAACCAGCAAGTGCACTAACAACCAGTGGTAAAGTAAATTCAACATTTGTAGAAGGTTATTCTGCTTATGGTTTATTCGCCTACAATTACCAAGGCTTAGATGCAAATGGTAATCCTTATGCTTTTAAATCGAATGGAAAAGATACCGCTAAATTACTTGGCGACTTAACTGTAAATGATCCTTTGTTTATGGGAACTACACAGCCATTATGGTTTGGTGGAATAACCAATAATATTTCTTACAAACAATTCTCTTTGTCATTTTTAATTGTTTATAATTTTGGAAATGTAATGCGTAGAGATGTAAACCAATATTATACTGGCCGACTTAGTACCAATATTCCAGTGTATTTTAATGACAGATGGCAGGTTGCTGGAGATGAATTAAAAACAAATGTTCCAAAATTCATTGGCAATACTGCACAGAATTCATTGCGATATGTGAACTTATATACACAAGGAAATGCAAATATTGAAAGTGCATCTTATGCTAAATTAAGAGACTTAACTATTTCGTACCAATTGCCTCAAAAAGCAATTAATAGACTTGGTTTTTCTGAATTGTCAGTATATGCACAAGCAAACAATTTGATGTTATGGAAAAACAATAGTTATGATATTGATCCAGAATATTATAATCTTTCTGCAGGAACTCGTTCAAGTAAAATGCCTGCATTTTTTACCATAGGAGTTAGAACCTCATTCAAATAATTATTAAAATATAGTTACTATGAAACTTAAAATATTCAACGCTATTCAAATATTTGTATTCTTGGTAGTTTTATCAAGTTGCAATAAATTTTTAGACGTTAAGCCAAAAGGCTTAGATGTAGTAAACACAGTAGAAGAGTATAATGGTTTATTCAATAATACCAATCTATACACTTTTGTAAACGTTAGAAATATACCTGGATCACTTGCCTCAATTCTTGGCTATCCAGGAGCAGCTGTTGTAATGGCAGATGATGTATTCTCTTCGGGAGCTTATTTAGCAACGCAACCATTGTATTACCAAAATGCGTATCAATGGAAAGATGATTTGTTTCAAGTAGAAGATGAATCAAGCGAATGGGGTACATTCTATTCGCAGAATTACATTTTTAATGTAGTGGCAAATAATATTATGGATGTTACAGATGGTGCTTTACAAGATAAAAAACAATTATATGCAGAGGCGCGCGCTAATCGTGCTTATATGCATTTAATGCAAGTGAATTATTTTGCAAAACCTTACTCAGTAGCTACTGCGTCTTCTGATGCAGGAGTGCCAATAGTTACAATAGCCGATGCAGGAGGAGCAGGAACTTATAAGCGTGCTTCCGTACAAGAGGTTTATGATTTTATAATTACGGAACTAAAAGCGGCAATACCAGATTTACCTGTACAAACATTAAACAGGGCCAGACTAGCTCAAACTGGAGGCTATTATTTATTAGGCCTTGCTTATTTTTGGAAAGGAGATTATACAAACGCATTAGCACAATTAAATAGTTGCAGGGCGTCTATTCCAAATTACAAATTGGCGCTGGATTTGTACAATTATAATACCAATATGCCAACTTGGGTAACAACAGGTCAACCATGGGTAGGACCTAGTAAAATTCCTGCACAAACAGTTAGTACAGAAAATATTTATGTTAAACAAATGAGTATTAACTGGGCTACAGCAAGAAATACTGTGTATTTAAAACCTACTATTTACAGTTTATATACCACTAACGATCAACGTAAAAAGTTTTTCTACAATAACAGTACGGCTAATGCAATTGTTGCGCCAGGCTTGCCAGGACAACAACGCAATTCACCAACTACCTACAATTGGGGACCTAATTTAGCCGATATGTATTTGATGTTAGCAGAATGTAAAGCAAGAACTGGCGATTTAACCGGTGCTAAAACAGACCTTGAATTTTTCCGCACGAGTAGAATGATTGCTGCAGAAGTGCCTGTTGCTTTAACTACACAAACTGCACTTGTTAAATCAATTTTAGACGAACGTTTAAGAGAGTTTGCAGGAACAGGTTGGAGATGGTTTGATATGAGAAGATTGTCAACAGATCCAGTGTATAACAATATTGATCCAACGCATCCATTAGATGGCGTAAACTATACTTTAAAAACTGATAGACTTACTTTAAGAATTCCTCCAGCAATATTAAAATTGAATCCTGGAATGATTGATAATAACTAAATAGAAATTATGAAAAAAATCGCAGCATTATTTATATACTGTATTCCCTTTTTATTAAATGCACAAGAAGGATTTACAGTAACCATGCATATTAAAGGATTGGCCGATCATAAAGTACGTGTAAGCTTTCAAAGAAATGGTAAGTACATAGTAGATACACTTTCGCAACAAAGTACTGATTTAATTGTATGGAAGGGTAAAACCGAAGATCCACAACTAGTAAGGGTAGAAGTAATGGATACAACACTTTATTTAAGAGTAGGAAAAGCAATCATGCCTTCCCCTGCGCTAGGTTTTTTACTAGCCAATACAGAGATTGAAATTAATGCAGATGCCAAAGAAATTTTTACAGGAAGCATTACAAGTAAGCATCCAGATGTGTTGTTGTATAATGGCATTAGGTTAATAGACATGCCAGGTGCTATTGAAACCTGGAATTTGCAAAAAGAGCAAAATAGAAAAAGAAATGCCAATGATACTATTGGTAATTTTGATATCGCACAACGATTGATTGCTTTAAAAAAGATGAATCAGGCAATGCGTATTCAGTTTTTAAATCAAAATCCTGCTTCCTTTACTAATTTGTTGGTTTTGCAATCCTTATTTTTAATTCTTCCAGTTAGTGAATCAGAAATAAAATTCAATCAACTAAAAGACGAGCAAAAAAACTCTGCAACAGGTAAGGCTTTGATTTTAAAAATTGAGAGCAATAAAAGAACCGCAGTAGGTAAGCCAATTATTCCATTTTCGCAAATTGGTGCCGATGGAAAACTAGTAGATATAAGTGCATTAAAAGGCAAAGTGATTTTAATTGATTTCTGGGGTAGTTGGTGTGTGCCTTGTAGAATGAGTCATCCAGCATTAAAAAAACTGTACGAAAAATATAAATCAAAAGGCTTTGAAGTTATTGGAATAGCCAATGAGCTAGCCAATAGTACCAGAGATAAAGCCAAGCAAGATATAGCATGGCGTAAAGCTATTAAAGAAGATGGTTTAAAATGGTTACAAATAATGTACGATCCTGCTATTATGGACTTAGTGAAAGAGTTTGATATTAATGGATATCCAACCAAATTTTTAGTAGATCAAAATGGAAAGTTTGTTATGCGAATTTTAGGAAATAGCGACAAACTTCATGCAGATTTAGAAGAAAAATTGGCTTTGTTATTACCTGATTAGGTTATATCATACTTAAAGCAAAAGCCAGTTATAATAATTTATATCTGGCTTTTGCTTTAAGGAAGTATCCAAAATCAGGTTTTAGTGAAATATTACAAACAATAAGCATAAAATTAAAATAAAATGTAATTAAATTATTAACTTGAAACGAAATAATTCAAATAGGTTTATTTGCATTAACATTTATATTAATATGATTATTAAGAATGAATCTTAACTTATTATACACTAAAGTTGAACTATTAAAAAAAAAATGTCAGAAGATGAAGGAAAGAAAATTAATGTAAAGTCTCAATAGTATATAATTACAATGTTGTCGATTTAAAAAAAATAAAAATTAAAATAGCATGAAAATTTCATCTAACTGTTTCGGGTTATCAAAACTTTTTCATAGAAAAATGATTAAAAGTATGAAACTTACGGTGTTTGTTTTTTTAGCAATTTGTATACAAGTTTCTGCAAGCGGTCATTCGCAAAAAATCACCCTTAATATGCAGAATGTGACTATTGAAAAAGTGTTTCAGGAAATAAAAAAACAAACTGGTTTTTTGGTTTTGTATAATAATAATGAATTAAAAAAAATAGGAAACATAAATGTAAAAGTAAAAGATGTTGATATTCTTGATGCATTAGAACGTAGCCTCTCAAATACAGGGTTGACTTTTAAAATTATTGACAAAACAATTGTACTTAACCCTATAAAAACAATTTCAACACTAATTAAAACTGATCCAATTTCTGTTGAAATAGAAGTAAAGGGCCGTGTTATAAATGAAAAAGGAGAACCATTAGAAGGGGTTACCATAAGTTTAAAAGGGGGGAAGCAAATTACAGCCACAAATGCAAATGGGGATTTTAAATTGAATATTGAAGATCCTAATGCTACTTTATTTATATCAGCTATAACTATTGAGCCTATTGATTTCAAACTAAATGGCAGAACTAATCTTACAATAACTGTTAAATCAAAAACATCAATATTAGAGGATGTTTCAGTTTCATCTGTCAATACAGGTTACCAGACTATTTCTAGAGAGAGAAGTGCCGGTGCTTTTTCTAAACCTAATCAAACAATGATTCAAGACAGATCGAGTAGTGCCAATTTGTTGCAACGCCTAGAAGGTCTTGTTCCAGGGTTTGCTATAAATTTGAGTCAGGGATCTACACCTACTGGCTCTAACCGAATGCAAACAGGTGAAGGAAATTCTAATCAATATATCATACGTGGTATTGGCTCTGTTCAGTCAGATCGGGCTCCATTATATGTTGTTAATGGTATTATTTTAGATGATCTTTCTTCACTTAATGCAAATGACGTAGAAGATGTAACTGTTTTAAAAGATGCAACAGCATCATCCATCTGGGGTTCAAGAGCAGCAAACGGAGTTGTTGTAATCACAACAAAAAAAGGAAGATCAAATGATAAGATGAAAGTGCAATACGATGCTTTTTATAATATGCTGGGTAAGCCAGATTTTCTTTCATTTCCAAGAATGACTAGTGCTCAATTTATTAAAACAGCAAAAGAGGTATTTGATCCAGTAACTAATCTTTGGAGTAGCGTATCGGCCTTTACAAACGCCACTTCAGGTGGAGGGGTTCCTCCTCATGAAGTTATTTTATATAACCAAAATCGTGGACTCATCACAGCAAGTCAAGCCAATGCGCAATTAGATAGTTTGTCGAAAATATATAATGGAAATCAAATAGGAGATTACTTTTACAGGAATCAAGCTTTAATGAATCAAACAGTATCATTAAGTGGGGGGAGTAAAAACTATAATTTTTATGGATCTTTTTCATATGTAAATAATCAAAGTTACATTCCTGGCGAAAAAAATAACCAATACACAGTAAATCTTAGGCAAGATTTAAATGTAAGTAATAGGGTTAAGCTATTTTTGATTACGGATCTTTCTAATTCTATTTCAAGTACAAAACGGACAATATTAACAGACAACAGGTTTTTGCCTTACCAATTATTTAAAGATAATAATGGGAATAGTACAGATATGTCTTACCTAACCTATATTACTACAGACTCAATTAAAAAAGTTTTCGAAAGAAAAAGTTTAATAAACCTTAATTATAATCCAATTGATGAGTTTAATAGAGGCGAGACAAATAAAAATGGTGTTCTGGCAAGAGTTACAGGAGGGTTATCATTAAAACTATTGAAAGGATTAAAATTCGAAGGAACGTATGGTTACGCTTTGGGTAATAATAAATCTACTGACTATGATGCAGAGAGTAGTTTTCTAACAAGGAGTACGCTTGTGAAATTCACTCAAGAAGCTGTATTGCCCTCCACTATTCCAACGTATTTTTTACCAAAAACGGGAGGACAATTGTCTACTTATAATTCGATGCAAAAAAATTGGACAGTTCGAAATCAATTGGTTTTTGATACTGGATTCAACGGTCGTAAACATCAAATAACAATATTGGTAGGACAAGAAGCAAAGCAAAGTTTTTCTAATAATTCTAATTCCGTTATAAGAGGTTATGATCCATTGCTTTTAACTTTTCAAAACATTGATTATAATACACTAGCCCTTACTGGTGTTACAAACCCTGTTGTGGCTAATAATACGGGTAATAAAAGTGTATTATCGAGTGCAATGTATTCTGAATCTGAACTAACTACTAGAAATTCATCTTATTATACAAATGCAGGATATACTTTTAAATCAAAGTATACGCTAAATGGAAGTTGGAGAATTGATGAATCTAATTTGTTTGGTATTGATAAATCGGCTCAACGAAAACCGGTTTGGAGTATAGGTACTAAATGGCAAATAAGTGGGGAGTCATTTATGAATAAAATAGATTGGGTATCTAGTTTGGCAGTTAGAGCAACCTATGGTATTACAGGTAATGCACCAGTACCCGGTTCGGCAACTTCTTATGATGTGCTTACTGCAGCATCTTCCTCTTTTGCACCAGGGCCTGGGTTAAATATTTCAACCTATGCAAATAGGGCATTAACTTGGGAGAGAACTGAAAACTTAAATCTTGGAATTGACTATTCATTATTTAAAAGAAAAATGTATGGCAGTATTGATTATTATGAAAGAAAAACAACTGATCTAATAGGCCAATTACCCACTAACTTTTTAGCAGGGGCTAGTAGTATTGTAGGTAATTATGGTGATATGAATAATAAAGGAATTGAAATTTCAATAACTACTGTAAATATTTCAACAAAAAACTTTACTTGGCAGACTACTCTTAATTTGGGTTATAATATTAATAAGATTACAAAACTGGTACAAATTTCTGCCATCACCGATTTGTCTAAATTAGTACAACAAACGAAATACTATGCTGGTTATCCAGCGCTATCAATTTTTGCTTATAACTGGGCAGGACTTGATACTTTAGGCGATCCTCAAATTTTCATGCCAGATGGTACTAAATACAAAGGTGCGAGCACTACAAACTTATCTATTGATGGAGCCAATTACATGGGCTCTTTTCAGCCAGTTTGGAATGGAGGATTGTTGAATTTTATTGCTTACAAAAACTTTAGTATTTCTTCAAGTATCATTTTTAATTTAGGTTATTATGGAAGAAAAGATGTTTCGCAAAAGTTTAATGGAAGAATCACTCCACTCAATTTAAGTATGGGTTATTCTCAGGGAAGTTATCCGCAATTACAGTCTGGAAATTTACACAGTGATTTACTTTACAGATGGCAACAAAAGGGCGATGAAGCAAATACAGATATCCCTTCTTATATCAATGCAAATACTAATCGCAGAAATATTGCATACTATTTTTATGGTAGTAATAATGTTTATGACGCATCATATATTAAAATGAGGGATATTACTTTTTCTTATGCGCTACCCAAAACTATCTTGAAAAAATTAAAAGCCGATGAAATTAGATTCAAAATTCAACTGAATAATTTGATGTTATGGAAAGCTAATAAATATGATATAGATCCAGAATTTCAGATATCTGATATCAATTATACATTAGATAGATCAATGCAAGTAGGGCAAGGTGCTATAGCAGTTGGATTAAATGTTAAATTTTAAATTCTAAAATTAAAGTATGAAAAATATATTAAAAAATAATATCAATTTATTAATCACATTGATTTTTTTGATGTCATTAGGTTCGTGCAAAAAGAGTTTTCTTGAAGTCGTTCCCAAAGGAAAACTAATTGCTTCAACAACCAATGATTATAATATGATCATGAATTCTAGCACTTTCACAAACTACACCCTTGCTACATTATATACAGCTCTAGGAGATGAATTAATAGCAAGAGATCCATTTTTTGGAGTGAGAACTTTAATAGACCAACGCCTTTTTCGTTATGAAGATAATATCTATAACCCTGAGGTTGATCCGACTGAAATTTCTGCATTGACTAAATCTCTTTATTTATTCAATAAAGTCATTAACGAAGTAATGGATTCAGATGGAGGGACTGATGATGAAAAAAGAGCCATTAAAGCAGAAGCACTTACGGGCAGAGCTTGGGTTTATATACATTATACAAATCTTTTTACAAAACCCTACAATAGTTCAACAGCTGCTACTGATTTGGGATTTCCTTTAATTATGGAATCTGATATTAATAAATCGCCCTATTCAAGAGCCACTTTAAATGAGGTGTATAATTTTATGATCAATGATTTAACAACAGCTATTCCTGATTTACCTTTAATCGTTTCTTCAAGGCATAGAGCTTCTCGTGGCTTAGCAAAATCATTATTAGGCAAAGTTTATCTTGCAATGGGTAAGTATCCAGAAGCATTGACAAATGTTAATGATGCAATATCTATTATTACAGCTAATACAGGGGTGCCTACACGTATTTATGACTTCAATATCGAAATGGTGGTTGGAGGCGCATTGTATTCTACTTCTATGGCCACTTCGGGGCCCACTTTAATTACTTCTCCAAATAATGTAGAAAGTATTTATGGCAAACAAGATATTAACTCACATATAAGTAGCGCCAATAATTATTTTGTTTTATCACCTGAAGTTACTGCTCTATATGGTGTTAATGATTTAAGAAGAAAATATTACAACAACACTACGTTAACCTATCCCGTAGGATGTATGAGAAGAATTGCTCCCATTATACAAGCAACAGGGATGAATATTCCGGAAATATATTTAATGAGAGCTGAATGCAGGGCCAGGGCAAATAGTTTATATGGTGCGGGAAGTGCTGCTGAGGATTTGCTTTTTTTAAGACAAAAAAGAATGCCTAATGCTGATGCTGTAGTACCTGTTGGGTATACGCAAACTCAAATGATAAAATATGTAATGGATGAAAGGTTAAGAGAATTGGCTTTTACAGGTACTAGATGGTTTGATATGAGAAGGCTTTCTGTAGATCCGTTATTTAGCGCAAATACCTATACACATAAACTTTATTATGCCACAGGAACAATTGATTCTTATATATTAAGACCTGAACGGCTAACCTTAAGAATACCAACAAGGATACTTAATGATAATCCTGGTATGAAAGATAACCCATAAAATAAAATATTAAATTGGAATTTGTTAAATAATACTACTAAAATGAAAAGATTATTATTATTAGGGTTTGTGTCTATTTTTTTTCTTCCCTTTCTTCAAGCACAAAACATTTCTATTGAAGGTCAATTAGATTACCAAAATCCAGTTGCGTTTGTTTATTTTAATTACACGGTTGGTGAAACACGTTTCTCTGATACTGCATTAGTAGAAAGTTCTAAATTTAAACTTACATTAAAAGTTGACGAAGTGATTGATGCAAATATGGTGGTAGTATTTAAACCACTTGTTGGTCAAAGATTAGCCCGTAGGGAAGTGAAATTATTTTTTCTTGAACCAGGCGATATAAAAATAGAAGTGAAAGACTCATTACGGTTAGCTAAAATTTCAGGATCCAAATCACATCTAGAATACGAAAAGTTTTTTGAATTACAAAAACCTTATACCGACAGACAGGCTAAAAATTCCAATGAAGTCTTTGCATTAATGAAGCAAGGGAAAGCGGTTGAAGCAAAAAACTTAGGAAAAATTTTCAGTATAATTGATGCTGAAAAAAAAGAAAAAGTATTTCTGCCATATTTAGAAAAAAATCCAATTTCACCCATCGCCTTATATGTATTAAAAAGCTATGCAGGGTATGCGTTTGAAGCAAAAAAAATTGAACCATTTTTTAATAAATTACCTAAAACAGTACAGCGTTCAATTTCAGGAATTAGTTTTCGACAAAAAATCGAAACAGCTAAAAAAACAGGGATTGGTGTGTATGCAATGCAATTTACACAAAATGATACATTAGGAAAACCGGTTACATTAGCCTCTTTTAAAGGTAAATACTTATTAATAGATTTTTGGGCTAGTTGGTGTGCTCCTTGTCGCCACGAAAACCCAAACGTATTAAAGGCCTTCAATACTTATAAAGATAAAAACTTTACTGTTTTGGGTATTTCTTTAGATAAGCCAGGAAGCTATCAATCTTGGATAGATGCTATACATGCAGACGGCCTAATTTGGACACATGTTAGTGATCTTAAACGAAAAGAGAATCAAGTGGCTAAACTTTATGATATTACAAATATTCCTCAAAACTTTTTGCTTGATCCGCAAGGAAAAATTATAGCCCGTAATTTAAGAGGAGAGGATCTTCAAAATAAATTGAGTGAATTACTAGATCATTAATTAAATACTTTTTAATATAAAATTGATTGTTACTATTTAAATGCCAAAACTGAAAAATAATGAAATTATCATTTAAAAAATTCCAAGCTTTACTAATTGCATTTTTTGTTTTTACTGCTATTTATGGTCAAAGCGACTCGGTAAAAACTAATTCTCTTGGCTTTAGATTGCCAGTTTCTGCGCCAAAGCCATATGCAGAAATTATTACAGCAAAAGCAAAGTCTCGAAACGGTTTATTTAAAGTACATAAGGTAGATGATAAATATTATTTTGAAATACCTGATTCTCTTTTAATGAGAGAAATTCTTGTTGTATCTAGAGTGTCAAAAGCACCAGCAGGTAGCAGAAGCGGTTCGTTGAGTTATGCCGGTGACCAAATTGGTCAAAAAGTAATTCGATTTGAAAAGGGGCCTAATAATAAAGTTTTTCTTCGTACCATTTCTTTTGCAGAGTATACTAAAGATTCCACAGCTCCAATGTTTACTTCGGTTTCTAACTCAAATGTGCAGCCTATTTCAATTGCTTTTGATATCAAAGCTTTTTCGAAAGATTTAACAAGCACTGTGATTGAAATTACAGATTTCATTAATGGAGATAATGATGTTCTTTTCTTAAGTAGTTCTTTAAAAAGTTCTTCTAGAATAGGCCTAATACAGGCAGATAAATCATATGTATTGGAAGTAAATCCTTATCCTGTTAATATTGAGGTTAAGACTATTAAAACCTATGCCATGAGTAGCTCATCACTTGGCTCAATACTATCTGGAGGTGCTAGCCCAGGAGGAAGTTCTGCAGGAGGTAATGTAACAATGGAATTAAATAGTTCGATGGTATTACTTCCAAAAGTCCCAATGAAGGCTAGGTATCAAGATGACCGTGTTGGTTATTTTGAGGTAGGGTTTACTGATTTTGATTTAAATCCACAGGGAATCAAATCAGTGAATTTAATTAAACGCTGGCGTTTAGAACCTAAAGATGCTGATATAGAAAAATATAATAGAGGCGAACTTGTTGAACCTAAAAAACCCATTATATTTTATATTGATCCAGCAACACCAGAAAAATGGATACCTTATCTTATGCAGGGCGTTACCGACTGGCAAAAAGCATTTGAAAAGGCAGGATTTAAAAATGCAATTTTTGGAAAGCGAGCTCCATCAAAAAAAGAAGATCCAGATTGGAGTTTAGAAGATGCCCGTCATGGTGCAATTATGTATAAGCCATCTACTGTTGCAAATGCAAGTGGCCCAAGTATTTCGGATCCACGTAGTGGGGAAATAATGGAAAGTCATATTAACTGGTACCACAATGTTATGTCATTGGTGCACCATTGGTATTTTGTACAAGCAGCAGCAATCGATCCACGCGCTAGGAAAATGACTTTTGATGATGAATTAATGGGTCAGCTGATACGTTTTGTATCTTCTCATGAAGTGGGTCATACACTTGGGTTAAGACACAATTTTGGATCTAGTTCTACAGTTCCTGTTGAAAATCTCAGAAATAAAGTTTGGGTTGAAGCAAATGGTCATACACCTTCCATAATGGATTATGCTCGTTTTAATTATGTGGCACAACCAGAAGATAGTGTTAGTGAAAAAGGAATTTTTCCTAGAATAAATTTGTATGATGAGTGGGCTATTGATTGGGGCTATAGGAATTTACCACAATTCAAAACACCTGAAGAAGAAAAATCATATTTGAATAAATGGGTAATTGAAAAACTAAAAGACAAAAGACTATGGTTTGGAGACGGTGAATTTTATCGTTCAGACCCTAGAAATTTAACAGAACAAGTGGGTGATGATCCTGTAAAAGGAAGTATGTATGGCATTAAAAACCTACAGCGAATCTTGCCAAATTTAATTGATTGGACAAAAGAACCAGCTGAAGGGTATGATAATTTGGAAACCATGTATGATGAAGTAGTTAAGCAATTTGGTAGGTATAACGGTCATGTAATTGCACAACTTGGTGGAATAATGAAAACACCAAAATCAGTGGAGCAGGCTGGTCCAGTTTTTGAATCAATATCAAAAGCAAAACAAAAAGAATCAATAATACATATCAATAAATATGTTTTTAATACACCTTTATGGCTTATCAATAAAGATATATTTGAAAGAACTGGAAAAAATGGATTGGGTGTAATTAGTAAAATTCAGCAATCATCCATTGATGGTTTATTGTCAAGGTCAAAAATGGGTCAATTAGTGAAAGCTAAATCAGTTGATAAAGATGCCTATTCGGTTCTTGATTTATTAGAGGATATTAAAAAAGGAGTTTGGACCGAGCTATCAACAAAAGCCCCAATTGATATATATCGTAGACAATTGCAACAGATGTATGTTAATCGTATGAACATACTTTTGAATCCCAAAGAGGAAAAATTACCTGGTGATCTAGGGGCCTTACTGAATGTGTTATTTACAATGGCGGATGCAGACTTAGTAGATGTTACAAGTACTTTGCGAGCACATTTAACTTCGCTTAAAGCTGAAATAAATACAACGGGTAATGGGGCTACAGATCAGATGACTAAAATACATTTAAAAGATATGTCGAGAAGATTAGATGAAATTTTAAATCATAACAAAAAAGACTAAAAAAGTGCTTTTCTAATCCTTTTTCTAATATCTACTGCTACTTTAATGCAGATGTAGAAAAAAAATTGGGCTTAATAGTTTCTCAATGCATAATAATATTAAAATCCACTTACGAAATTTCGTAAGTGGATTTTTTGTTTCTAAAAATCTTTAAATCTAATACCATCAAAAGAAACCCTTATTTGTATCAGATTCTTCTTAATTTGTAGGGTGTTTATTTTAAAGTATACTGCAAATTTAGAACCTGCTTAAAAGATACAAATGGAGTTTAAAAATAAAGTAGCCATAGTTACAGGAGCCGGCAAAGGAATTGGCTTTGATATTTGCAGATCATTGGCAATGGGAGGGGCAACAGTTGTTTTAAACGATATTGATAGCGAATTAGCAGAAAAAGCAGCTAATTCTATTAATGAAAATTCGGCAGGCAACTGTATTGCAATGGCAGGCGATAGTAGTGATATTAATTTCATTTCTCAAATGGTGGCTAATACTGTTGCGCAGTTTAAGCAAATAGATATTGTAATTGCAAATGCAGGAATTACTTTATTCGGAGATTTTTTAACCTATTCAGCCGAATCTTTTTTTAGAGTAATGCAAGTGAATTTGGGTGGAAGTTTTTTTCTTGCGCAAGCCGCAGCAAATCAAATGAAAACCCAATTAGACGGAGGTTCTATACTATTCACATCATCAGTAACCGGACACCAAGCCCATAAAGACCTAGCAGCATATGGTATGAGTAAGGCTGCTTTAGAAATGTTGGCAAAAAATTTAGTAATAGAATTGTCGCAATATAAAATCAATGTAAATACAATTGCACCAGGTGCAACGCTAACAGAAAGAACCTTAGAAGATCCAAATTATTCTGAAGTTTGGAATAAACTAACACCAATGGGAAGGCCCGCTTTTGTTTCGGACATAACTAATGCTGCTTTGTTTTTAGTATCAGACAAAGCAAAACATATAACAGGGCAAACATTAATTATAGATGGTGGATGGACATCTATTAGTCCAACTCCATTTTAAATTATTTAAAAAAAAGTATCATGCGAAAGTTTTTATTTATAGGATATTTATTTTTCTATTCCTATCAATCTATTAGTCAAACTACCATTAAAATTGATAAAAGCGCTAGTGGCATTATTGCAGACAATGCAACACTACAATTAATTTCAAATGAATTCAGTTTTACAGAAGGGCCTGCAGTAGATAAATATGGAAATATTTTTTTTACAGATCAACCAAATAATAAAATTTGGAAATATGATATTAAAGGCAAACTCTCTATTTTTTTAGAAAATACTAGCCGATCAAACGGAATGTTTTTTGATAAAAAAGGAAATTTAATTACTTGCGCCGACGAACAGAATCAAATAATAAGTATTAATCGTAAAGGAAAAATTAAAGTATTGGTTACAGATTTTAACGGGCTCCATTTTAACGGACCCAATGATTTATGGATTAGTAATACAGGAGGGATCTATTTTACAGATCCTTTTTATTCACGTGATTATTGGACACGAAAAATGCCTGAAATACAAGCTGAGAATGTATATTATGTGCAAAAAAATAAAGCACCCATTTTAGTGGCAGATCATTTAATGAAACCTAATGGTATTATTGGATCTGCCGATGGTCAATATTTATATGTAGCAGATGTTCAACCCAATAAAACTTATCGTTATACAATTGCAGCAGATGGAACTTTGCATTCGCAAACACTTTTTGTAGATCGTGGTTCTGATGGAATGACTATTGATGATAGCGGAAATATCTATCTAACTGGTAAAGGTGTTTTTGTTTATAATTCAAATGCAGAATTAATTGAACAAATTAAAGTACCCGAAAACTGGACTGCCAATGTTACTTTCGGTGGAAAAGATAATCACACACTATTTATAACAGCTTCAAAGTCAGTCTATACACTGCAAATGAAGGTGAAAGGAGTAAAGAAATAGTATTATTTAAATTGTCTATAAAAATATAGCACTTAATGCTTGTGATTTTAAAGCCTTATTATTGTTGTAAAGAATTTATAATTTTACATATGAAAAAAGCAGCCAACCTACTATCGCTTGCCATATTTTTTTTAATAGTATTTTTTTCAAATACAGTCATTGCACAAATAGGTAAACAATTCCCTTCAGAGAAAAAAATAGTTAAAGATCCTATTACAGGAACGATGCTAACATTTTTAACGAGTACCCCCAACGGTGTTTCAAAAATTTATCAAACACATACGCAATGGACTGCAGATGGAAACTGGTTAGTATTTCGTTCGAGCCGAGCAAAGAATGAAGCATTAGCTGTAAATGAAACATCGGGCGAAATCATGCAAATTACCGAAGGTGGATATACTGGAATGCTTTGTGTAGCTAGAAAATCTATGAAGCTATATTTTATGCGCAATGCTTCAAAAGATACTTCCATCAAAAGAAGTCAAGCAATGGAAGTTGTAGAAGTTGATTTAGAAAAATTGTTTAACGATAGTAAAGCAGGTACAGTGCAATCAGCATCAGTATACCAAAGAGTATGTGGCCTTATTGCTGCAGAAATAGGGGCAGGAAGCGATATGGCACTCGATGCAGAAGAAGGACTTGTTTATTTTAGAGTAGGCGCTGTTGAGGCTGCAAAGCATTTATTACCCAATACTAAAATTGAAAAAGCCTTTGGTCCACGTAAAATGGGCGCAGGACCTGCAGGTTTAATGAGTATGGATATTCATTCAGGCGAATTAAAATACATTGTTTCTGTTCCTTTTCAAATTGGGCACGTACAAACCAATCCTTGGGTAAAAGGCGAAATTGTTTTTTGTTGGGAAACTGGTGGAAAATCGCCGCAACGAACCTGGGTAGTTTCTGCCGATGGAACAGGTTTGCGTCCACTTTATCCTGAATCGGAATATGAATGGGTAACACATGAAGCTGTTATAACAAAAGACGAAGTGGCAATTGCTATTATGGGTCATAGAAAAGTGCCAGGCACAGATAATATTACTTTAGCAGGTACGCCAGTTAGCGGTAGTAATCCTGGTCAAGAAACGGAATGGGGTCCTTCAGGTACTAGGGAAAAACCAACTGGTTTGGGAATCGTGAATTTGCGTACTAGAGAAATGACAATTATAGGTCAAACACCAAGTGGAAGCGGGCTCTGGCATGTAAATGGTTCACCCGACGGACGCTGGGCAGTAGGCGATGATTTTAAGCGAAATATTTATTTAATAGACAGAAAAACACGCGAAATGATTTTGTTATCTGCAGGGCATAAAGAAACCGCAGCCGATCATCCGCATCCAACATTTAGTGCTGATAGTAAAAAAATAGAAATTCAGTCGGCAATGATTTCGGCAGATAATCGGTCTATGAATATTTGTATCATTCCAGTGCCTGAAGACTGGTTGAAAAGAACGAATTAATTACTCCAATTATATTATAAAAAAATAGCCTCACAATTGTAAGGCTATTTTTTTTAACGTAAATATTATCTGTTCTACTTGATTATTAATACATCAATAATGCAAACTTATTATGGTATATAGAATTTTGCTTGCAATGCTTTTTGTAAATCAATTGGTAGTTTCGACAATAGATCATAGTTAGTAGACTTTTCAATTGCGTTAACTGTTGTAATATATTTTTTCCAATCAGTATCAATCGTATTATCATTTGGCGTATCAACTGCTAAAATTCTTGTATCGGCATTAACTCTAGCTAAATCGCCATTTCCTGTAGGAAGTATAATTGCCACTTTCCAAACCCGATTTGGAACCACTACTTTTCCTAGATTAATTGTTTCTGCAAATCCATTTGTACCAGAACCACCTTTGCCATAACTCCCCATTATAATATATACTTCATAACCTTTTTGTACTTCAGCTCTTAAATAACTTTCTAAAGTTGCCCATGCTTTTTGATTATTATTAGGGGCTTGTGGTATCATGTTTGGCATCAAGAATGTAGATGAATTTGCTTCTGTAGAACTGGTTCTGTCTCCTGATGGACAATTATGGCCTCTATCAAATCCAGATCCACTATAACTATTACTAAGAACTTGATAATAGCCTGTAGGTAAACCTGTAAAATTTGCAAAATTATCTAGCCTACCTGTAGTGCCAGTACTTGTAGCATCAAGATGCCAGCTTACCCAATTTGGTGTTCCTCTTGAACTACTGTATGACTCTACATAATATTTTTGATCGATTAAATAGTTTTCTACTAATAATATGTTTGTTGTTGCACTTGAAGGATTGCCAAAAAGCATATTACTATTATCACCATCAGTTGGTGGTACATCAATACCTGCACCAGATGGGGCTCCTCTTCCTGCTGCAGGAGTGGAGTTATATCCTGTTGTATCTACAACATTATCAACTGGCTCATTAAGTACTATATTAGGATTGCCTTTTCCAATAAAAATAATATCATCAATATTAACCCTGGTAGTACCAACTTTTCTAATTTGAAAACGAACTTTTTTTGTAGAGGTAACTTTAAAAGAATCTGTTATGAAAGACTTACTATTTGTAGCTATTGGATTACCTAACTGTGTATAGGTAGTACCTTGATCATCAGATATCCATAAACTTAATTCAGAAACCGCATCAGCACCATATTGCGCATGATTTATTTTAATCATTGTAATACTATCAATATCAAAATTCATTGATATTTTTCCTGTTCTTAATCTAACAGATTGAATATCATTTTTTATATCTGTTGTTAGCTGTCCTAACAATGCATCATCAAAAGACCATATGCCTGTTTTTATGGTAACATTACCAATTGCATATGCTGCTTTAGTACCCAACTCAAAGTCTTCTTTAATAGTATAGTTTGAAGAAACATATTGGTACACAATGGGAGTGGTTTCTAATCCATCGGTCTTTTTTGTACAACTGATAACAGATAGAAGCACTACTGCACATAAAATTATTTTATTCATACTAAAAAGATTTTAGTCAATTAAACTTTCAGCAAAGATGCTAAAGTTTCTTTTTCATTAACTAAATTCTTATCCACCAATTATTTTTAAATAGTAAAAATAATTAATATATAATTTTTAAGTAATATCAGGTAAGGAGTTTGAAAAAATGATGAATACTACTTGTTGATTATTTATACATAGCGAAGAGGTGTCATTGAAATTTGGAGATGCTAGGTCATTTTCTACTAGAAATAGGGGATCAATGAACAGGGATTTTCCATACAGTTATTAGGGAGCTACGACAATATAATTGAACAAAGTGTTTTTTTTAATCTTCTGGGAGTGCTTATGGGTATGCTGTAAAGAACATTATTCTTGAGGATGTTTGTAGCCATATACTAATTAAAGGCGATTTGTTTAAGCGAATGATTTACTGCTATGAATTTGAAGATAAACATGTTTATGTTGGATTGACCTATAATGAAAAGAAAAGGAATTATGAGCATATTCATGAAAAACGTGGACCAGTTGCTAAGCATATTGCAAAGACTGGATTAAAGCCTATATATAAAAAATTAGTTGATTACGCTCCTGTTGATGATGCCAAAAAACGCGAACAAGAATTCATAAATCAATATAGTTCTACTGGCTGGATTTTGTTAAACAAATCAAAAGCTGGTGCTATTGGTGGTAATAATAGAATTTGGACTAAAGAAGAATGTCATAGAATAGCATTACTATTTAATTCAAAAATCGAATTTAAAAACTCAAAGATTTATGGAGGAGCAGTAAATGCTGCCAGTAAAAATGGTTGGGTAGAAGATATTTGTACTCATATGGAAGTTCAAAATATCCAGTGGACAAAAAAGAAAGTGCTTTTAGAAGCTTTAAAATATCAGAAACGTAGTGATTTTATGAAAAAGTCTGGCGGAGCTTATAATGCAGCATCAAGAAATGGATATTTGGAAGAAGCATGTAAGCACATGAAAATAATTTTAAAAAATTGGACCAAAGAAGAATGCCATATTGAAGCAAAAAAATTTACAACTAGAGTTGATTTCCAAAGAAACTCAAAAGGAGCACAACTATTTGCATATAGAAGAGGTTGGCTTGATGAAATTTGTTCCCACATGCCAATCAAACTTAAGCACTGGGACTTCAATTCCTGTAAAGAAGAAGCACTTAAATATCAAATTAAGAAGGATTTTAGAACAAAGTCTGTTAGTGCATATAATCATGCAATGAAAAACGGTTTTATTAAAGAAATAACAACCCACTTCTCTAAATAGTATATATTCTGAAGAATCAAGTTTTTTAGTAACGGTTTTCAAATTCCATTTATATACATGTATTAATGCTATATTAATTCACTTGAATCCACAAAACTTGTAAAACAAAATAATGTCTGGAATTTGGGGAGAGGGTTTGTACACTATTCTTTTGTACAAGCAAATAATAGAAGACTGTAACTAATCGATCATTGAGAAATTTTAGATATTATTTTTTAACTTACTAAAGATTAGATATATAGCATGTTAATAGTCTATTTAAAAGTAAAAAAGCATGAATGTTTTAGCATTGTTTTACCCAAAACAAAAAGTCGTTATAAACAATTAGTTTACAACGACTTTTTACTTTTGTTATGAACGCGTTAGCAAGATTATTTATAAATAGTTATACGACTCGCAAATCTATTGTTGCGCTAATCCATAACCATTTGTAATTTTCCCTTTCGATTTACTAATGGTTTCTGAAGGAATTGGCCAGTAAATTCTTGGAGGATCACCAGCTGCTGTGATACCTGAAAGAATATTTCTTTGATAAACAGTTAGTGCATTTGCCATATCAATACCCCAGTTGGTTTTGGCATAACCTGCAGCTTGCAGGGCAGTTGCTTCTGCACTTGTTGGATTGATATAACGGAACAATCCTTGAATAGCAATGTTATGCGTTAGGCCTACCACTTTGCTGCTTATTGCAGCAAGTGCACTAAAATTGTATTGTCCTCTCCAAGCAGGAAATGCTGCAGGATTGGCCAATGTATCTGTACTTGCACAATCGTAAGTCAATGGATTTGTTAGGGTAACTTTTTTGGTCCATATATATGCAGGAAATTCATTGCCATTTGCATAGCGATGGTATCCCAATGTTTTTAGATTGTTGACTGTTGCTAAAAGATCTTGTTGAACGGCAATTGCGTTCTCAGAAAAAGTGCCTGAACGAATCAGATCCCAACGACGTTGACCTTCGCCAAGTAGTTCCAATTTACGTTCTTCTAAAATGGCATCTTTTAATGCTTGTCCTGAAACAACTAGGTTATTTAGGGTATTCCCAAACGCTCTTTGACGAATTTGGTTAAGCAATGTAACTGCATCTACATCTCCGATTTCTGCTTTTGCTTCGGCTAATAATAAAATAATATCAGCCATTCTTAATATTGGCCAGTTGATCCCTGAATTTCTTTGAGCCGCAACGTATGGTGGATTCATTCGATTCTCATCCCATTTGTTGGATGAAATTCCACCGGCACTTTTACTTCCTGGTACAAAAGTCATCATTTTTTCATTGCCGTCGCCATTACTAGCCGTAACTGTGGCACTTACATCTCTTCTTAGATCGGATTTTTGAAAGCTGCCATAATAAACCGACGGAACAATCCTAAGAGCACCGAATGATTTACATGGAGCAGCATTGGAACTACCACCGTCTGATGGACGACCAAATGCATAGGGATACTCGCTAGTTGTTGTTAAGGTTCCTCCCTGAATATTTCCTATTTCAAACAAAGATTCAGGACTTACTGCTAGATCTAAGAAATATTGGAAATGGCGTTGAAAAGGATTTTTGGCATATGTTCTGCTATCAGTTGTAATAAGCATTGATGTTCCAGCATTATCAACTGCTTTTTGTAAATAGGTTTTAGCAATCTGATAATAGCTCAAATAATCGCTACGACGAGCGTATACACATTTATTAGCTTCTGTTCCTTTTTTGGTAAAAGTTACTTTGCCGTATAAACCATCTACATCAGTACGAATTGTTTGATAACCGCCAGAATAAAGCGCAATCTGTCCTATCAATGCATCACAAAATGTTTTAGACATTCTTTCTGCATTGATGCCGTTTTGTCCTAACTTATACATGTAAGGCTCTGCTTTTTGAAGTCCACTGATTAAACTGTCGTAAATATCAAATCTTGAATTTAAAGCATAATCTGTAATGATTTTATTTTCATATCCATAAGGGATGTCACCAAAATGCTTAATTAAATCAAAATAGCAAAATGCTCTCATGGTAACTGCTTCACCATAAAGCTGCGTCCAATCAGTTGTTTTACCAGCTGCCAAATCCGCTTTATATGCATCTTTGGTTGCTATGATATCGGCAAGTCTACCAGCCAATGCAAGTGTTTGATACAATGCGTTAAATCCACCGGCAGCAGCATCAACACCTAATAAATCGGAGCGACCTATAGCGTTGATATTATTTGTAGAACCATCTTCAGGATAGTATTCTGCATCTGATCCAACTGGATCATTCCAACGGTAAGCACCCATGATACAACTCTGGCGGTAGTTTGCGTAACACCAGGATAATGATTTAAATGTTTCTGATGGGGTAGTTGTTACAAAGTTATCATCTACACTAGATGGAGAACTTACTTCTAAAAAGTCCTTCTTACATTGAGTAAAAAGAAAGCAAAACGAAATGGCTGTGATATATTTTATATATGGTTTCATTAGTTGCGTTTTATATTGATTAAAAATTAAGGTTTACACCGAACACAAATGAGCGGGCACGTGGATAAGCACCATAATCAAATCCTGATGTAGGATATACAGATCCGTTAGCGTTATCATTTGTTCCAACTTCAGGGTCTAAACCTTTGTACTTAGTAATGGTTAATAAATTATAAACGCTACCATATATACGTAGGTTACTCATATGCAATTTTGTCAATACAGTTTTTGGAAGGGTATACCCTACAATTAAAGTGTTTAAACGAAGGAAAGAACCGTTTTCAATGCCAAGTGTTGAAGTAACACCTGTTTCGCTGTAAGACAATGGTAAACTAGCATTGGCATTCGCTGCATTTAATTCATCGGGAGTTTTTAAGCGTACCAACTGACCGTTCACTACATTATAAATCTTATATGCATTGGTCATGATATCTAATTTGTTTTGATAAACCCCAGCTTCTTTTGGTCCGAATAAAGACAAAAGTTTATTGGCATTAAAAACATCATTGCCAATACTGTAGTTGAAGTTTAAACCAAAATCAAGGTTTTTATATTTAACATTCAAATTAAAACCACCGGTATACTTAGGTGTGTTGCTACCAATGATGTTAAGGTCTTTGTCGTCAACTTTGCCATCTCCATTTAGGTCTTTGTATTTAGGTAAGCCTGGATAAGCAATTTGACCTGTAGGACGATCTGTACCTGTGGTGATTCCATGAGTGACACCACCAGAAGAAGAAGTCAAATCAGCTACTCCTGTTTTTAAAGTATATAAACCATTGTTATAATTAAAATCATCCGGCGTATAAAAACCAATATTGGTTAAACCTCTTACCAACCCAACAGGTCTGCCAACAATTAATTGGTAATCGTAAGCAGGGTAGGTAGAAGAACCATTCCAACCTGAACCATAGAGTCCTGTTACATTATCGGCTAATTTGTCTACATTGTTTTTATTGAAAGTGATGTTACCGCCAAGGGTAATTTTCAAATCTTTTTTGTCAACAAGTGTACCTAATAAAGAAAGCTCAATTCCCTTATTACTAGTTTGTCCAATATTATCATAAGTGTAGGTAAATCCTGTAATACCCGGAATGGTTGTTTGTAACAACAAGTCTTGGGTGGTATTCCAATAAGCATCAATTGTACCAGTCAATTTATGATTCAACAAAGAAAAGTCTAAACCAAGGTCACGTGTAATGGTGGTTTCCCATTTCAAGTTTGCGTTAGATAGAATACTTGGTGTACTTAATTGATAAGCAGCAAGTGCAGAGTGGTTAATATCGTACTGCGATCTTTGGTCAGTTACAGAACCCCAAGATTGTACATTCATACCAGATGGAATATTATTATTACCCACAGCTCCGTATGCTGCTCTAAGTTTTAAATCACTAACCCAATTCACATTTTTCATAAAATTTTCCTGAGAAATTTTCCAAGCAAAAGCTGCACCTGGGAAGTATCCCCAACGATTATTCTGAGTGAATTTAGATGATCCATCTGCTCTAAATGTACCAGTTAAAAAATACTTATTATTATAGCTATAATTCAATCTGCCAAAATAAGAATTCAAACGATCAGGCGTATTTACACTAGATGAAAATGCAAATACATTTCTTGCCCTGTCGTACTGATTGATTTGAGCAAAAGCAGTTTGTTGCGTAAAATTAGAAGGGAAATAGTTCGCCTGAATAGAAAGGCCGGTACCACCAGAATTGAATGCTTCGGTACCTGCTAATAAATTAAACTTATGATTTTCTTTTACAATGAATTCATAACTTAAAGTATTCGCCCAACGCATACCCCAGCTATCATTTTTACGATAATCGGCATTGCCAGCATAGAGTTTGGTGCCACTTACATCATCCATGAATCCACTATAAACGGCACCAGACCAGTATTTGCGCTGACCCCAAAGTCCATTTCCGCTGATATCACTGTGAAAATTCAAACCCTTAATAATATTATAATTCAAAGAAGCCATTCCCACAAAATTCTGAGAAAGCGATAATGGATCATAGTCGGCCATACGTGCAACAGGATTGTAATTATCCCATAAAACGTTCTTACCGTATTGAGAAATATTATTACTTGCAGTTAAAGCAGCTAGATTTCCCAAAATATGATTGGTTGCAATAGGTCTGAATTGATACGCTGACGAAAGGATTGATCCACCTCCACTTGACGTTCCTTCATCACCAAGTGTAGCAGTATTTGCATAGCGGACATCTATATCAAAGGTTATTTTGTCTGAAATCTTTTGGTTGATTTTAAGCTGTGAAGTAACTCTTTTTTGATATGACTGTATTTTCATACCCTGATCATCCGAATAAGTTGCAGAGAATAATACTTTTGTTTTATCGGTTCCGCTAGAAATTGAAATGGCATGATTCGATGATACAGATTGCTTATAAGCTTGTTTCTGTATATCATCAATTGGTAAGTTTTTGTAAGCATCAATCCCGCCAGCATTTGTTCCAGCATTGGCACCTAAACCATACAATAGTTCAAAGGGTGTTTGATAAGCAGCTCCGTTTGAGGCAGCATTTCCCCAAACATATTGTAAATAATTATAGGGAGACAAAGCCTGTAAATAAGCAACAGGGGTATTGAT
>Ga0214919_10001527_pt1 | contig 37625 bp, 53 predicted proteins | sample LL1503_MetaG_FD_177994 | JGI IMG/M metagenome (GOLD analysis project Ga0214919, IMG submission 177994) | Freshwater microbial communities from Lake Lanier, Atlanta, Georgia, United States - LL-1503 | ecosystem: Environmental > Aquatic > Freshwater > Lake | place: USA: Georgia | collected...
GATCCCGCCATTCAAGACCCATGCGGCGCGGATGCACGGTGGTGTTTTGTCACTGACGATTTGCCCAAAGACGAGTACTACCGACTGTATCCCAACGCTGCACCTATCAGTAGCTTGCAATCCCTTGGGATTGGCGACCAAGACTTAACAAACTGGTTGCGGGATGACACGGTGCGGATTGCGGAGTATTTCTATGTGGAGTACAAGCCAGAGACATTGAATCTCTATCCCAACAACATCACGGCGTTCAACAACACGCCTGATGACAAGCAACTCAAGATGCTCTACGGCAAACCTCTTAAAAACCGGGTTGTGCAGCGAGAAAAAGTTTGCTGGGTCAAAACCAATGGTTACGAAGTGCTGGAGAAGCGCGATTGGGCGGGTAAATACATCCCTATTGTGCGGGTGGTAGGCAACGAGTTTGAAGTTGACGGGCAAATTTATGTCTCCGGCCTAGTGCGGAATGCCAAGGATGCCCAGCGGATGTACAACTACTGGGTTAGCCAAGAAGCAGAGATGTTGGCCCTGGCGCCCAAGGCTCCGTTTATTGGCTACGGTGGGCAGTTTGAAGGGTACGAAACCCAATGGAAGACAGCCAACACCACCAACTGGCCTTACTTAGAGGTCAACCCAGATGTGACTGACGGTGCTGGCGGGAGTCTGCCACTGCCCCAACGTGCCCAGCCCCCGATGGCCTCTAGTGGCCTTTTGCAAGCCAAATCGGGGGCATCTGAGGATATTAAAGCTGCCACGGGGCAGTACAACGCTAGTCTGGGCATGGGCGGTAACGAGCGCAGCGGCAAGGCCATCCTAGCCCGTCAGCGTGAGGGTGACGTTGGCACTTACCACTATGTAGACAACCTAGCCCGTGCCATACGCTACGTGACCCGGCAACTGGTGGACATGATTCCCAAAATCTACGACACCCAACGGATTGCCCGAATCATTGGTGAAGATGGTGAGACTGACATGGCAAAGATTGACCCATCCCAAGAGATGCCGGTCAAAAAAATCGTTGACCAGCAAGGCATTGAGATTGACAAAATTTACAACCCTAATGTGGGCAAGTACGATGTGGTGGTGACCACCGGCCCCAGCTACAGCACCAAACGGCAAGAAACACGGGAAGAAATGGCGAACCTGTTGCAAGGCAACCCCCAACTGTGGGCGGTGGCAGGCGATTTGTTTGTTAAAAACATGGACTGGCCTGGTGCGGATGAGTTGGCTAAACGGTTGGCTAAGACCATTGACCCTAAACTTATGGGCGACGACAAAGACCCAGCTTTGCAAGCCGCCAATATGCAGATGCAAGCAATGGGGCAGGAAATGCAGCAGATGCAAGATATGCTGCAAAACGTCCAACAGTCAATGGAAGCGCAAGACCTAGAAATCAAGCGGTTTGACTCTGAGGTCAAAGCCTACGATGTAGAAACCAAACGTATGACCGCAGTGGCTGCTGCCATGACGCCAGAGCAAGTGCAAGAGGTGGTAATGGGTACGATTCACGGCATGATTACTAGCGGCGATCTTATCAATGAAATGCCAGGGCGTGACCTTGGTATGCCAGAAATGGAACCACAAGGGATGCCACAATGAAAGGGAATGAATTTGTTGGTATGCTGTTTTTAGCGCGTGATGTAGCGCACAGCGTTCACCTTAATACTCGCAGTTATTCCAAACACGTTGCGCTGAATATTTTTTACGAACGCATTATTGGCGCTGCTGACGATTTTGCTGAAACTTATCAAGGCAGATATGGTTTGATGGGCCAAATTACGTTGGGCAGCAACAAAAAAACAGCCAATATTATTGAATTCCTGCAAGATTCACTTGCCGAAATTGAAGCTGCAAGATACGATGTGTGTGATAAATCAGACTCATCTTTGCAACAATTGATAGATAATATCGTTGAGATATATCTTCGGACTTTGTACAAATTAAAATTCTTGGCGTAAGGATCATCATGGAACTTTTAAACCCAATGAGCAAAGCGGATTTCCCCGCTTTTACTGCAACAGCCGGTGCAAGCGCAGGCAACACAACTGCATGGAGTGCTGGCCCTCAAGGTGTTTTGGTCTGGTGCGAAGTGCCTTGCTATGTTGAAGTGGGTGTTGGTGCTGTTGCTACCAGTGCCAGCACACCGATCCCCGCTTATACACCCATCCCGTTTGTTCTGACACTCAGTTCAAATGGCTCCCCTTGGCGTGTTAGTGTGTTGCGAATTGGTAGCACAGACGGCACTGCATACTGCAAACCGATCAATAAGCAATGAGCTTTGGTGTCGCCCTTCGCAATTCGGTGGCCATTGGCCTAGCTGGTATTGCCACGCTGTTTTCAGGCACACGCGACAGTGGTGCTTCAGTAGGCAACCTTCTCACCGAATCTGGCGACAACCTCGTCCAAGAGGACGGTGGACAAATTCTTTTGGAGTGACCTAAATGGCCGTCAATCTTTCCCCCGTGGGCGGCGTTGCGGCCCAGTTCTTTACAAATACTGGCGCTGTTCTGACTGGCGGTAAGCTGTATACATACCTTGCCGGTACAACTACACCTACACCAACATACACTACCAGCACGGGAAATGTCGCCCGTACTAATCCTATTGTGTTAGATGCTGCTGGGCGTGTGCCTGGTAGCGGTGAAATTTGGGTAACTGTTGGTGTGGATTATAAATTTGTACTAACAGACAGCAATGATGTGTTAATTGGCACTTATGACAATGTTACAAGTTCTTTTAATACCGATGCGTCTTTGGTAAGTTACACACCCGCAGGAACAGGCGCTGTAACAACAACAGTACAAGCAAAATTACGCCAAACTGTTAGCGTCCAAGATTTTGGCGCTGTTGGTAATGGTGTGGCTAACGACACTGCGGCAATCAATTTGGCTTTGGCTGCATCCACTTATGTGGTCATTCCGCAAGGAACTTATGCAGTAAATGCAACATTGACTATTCCTGCCAATACCACAGTATTGATTCAAGGAACTATTCGACCTTTTGCCAATCCTGGTACTGCCATTCCATTTTTCACTATTACAGGTTCAAACGCAAATGTAATTTTTGAAGGTGGCAGGATTGATGGCCTTTCTAATGCGTACAGCAATTTTCAAACTGGCATTTACGCAAGCGGCGGCGCAACGACACGATTAAGCAACATCAATGTCTCTAATGGAAATTTCCAAAACATAGGCATAGACAATGGCGGCACAGCGATCAGCTATGACGGCATAAGCAACGGTAAAATTACTGGTAATTTGATTGAAAACTGCGGTCAAGTTAGCAATTTAACTTTTGCTGGCGGTGGCATTTATATGCAATATTGCACATCAATATTAGTTGATGGCAATACATTGAACAAAGTTGGCGCTAGTGGTATTACAAACTCTGGCGGTGTGAATTGCATTATTACAAACAACAATTTAACCACCATTACTTTGTTTGGTTTTAAAGGCGGGTATATTCCTGCTGTTGCGACAACAAATAGCAGCATATCCCCCACTGTCAATTCTTTTTCTGTTGCTTACTCTGCGGCGGCTTTGCGTAATTTGCAAGTTGGTCAAGCAGTGTTGGTGATGAACGCCGCTTATCCATCAGCACTTGGATATATTGGCGCAGTCACAAATAACACCACATATCTGACCATCTCTTTGAATGCGCCGATGAACGTAGCGCCAGATAGCGGCGTTAGCGTTCAGATTCTTGAAACAGGCACAGTTTATTCTGATAACACTGTACATTTCACGGGCGATAACGGTTGGGATATAAATGGCTGGGCAAACATTACTGTTGTGGGTAATAGTTTGTATGGCCCTGGTGTGTATCAAGGCGCTGGCATCTTTGGCGGTTTGGCGGCTGGCTTTTGGTTCGGCTACGACCCTCAAGATGGATATAGCAAATTCATAACTCAAGATTTGTTGATTAGCGGCAATTCAATCACTAACTCTTATGGTACTTCTATTAGTGTTCAAGCCACATCTAACAACGTCAACATTTCGAACAATTTAATTACCAATCCAAATCGCAGTAGCAATGCCAACTCTGGTGGTATTGATTGCAATCAATACACCTTTTATAGATCAAACAATCAAATAATTAGCGGGAACATCATCACGAACGGTTTGAATTTTGGTATATATAACAACTTTGCATCAAATGTAACCATTAGCAATAACCAAATCTATTCGTTTTTAGGGGTACAGGTTAACGCTCAACAAGGCTGCATTGTTGAAGATAACAACATCAACACAACTGCCACAATAGCAACTGCTTATGGCGTATTGGTTGCAACAACTGGCGTTGCCAATAGCGGTGTTGTCATTGCAAACAACATCATAAATGTGGTCAATGGCTATGGCATTCGTAACACAGATGCAGGTTATTCTTTAAATGCGGCTTTCAATGGCAATTTGATTTATGGTTCGGGCACATACACGGCGTTTAGCAACAACGGTGCGGATGACGCAACCGCAACAAGCGTAAATGGTGCAAATCAAGTTGAACGCCATGTAACTCAATTTGCAACGGGCCAAACAATAACTTTTGCAATTATTGTTGCTTCTACTGCAAACGTATTTTTGTTAAGTGTTCAATCAGAAGCATCGGCGAATGTGGGGTTGATTGGTCTTTATTTAATTTCAAGATCGGGAACTGGAACGCAAATCACAATTTTGTCTGCTTGTGCTGATGTAACAGTTGCGCTTAATGCAAGCAAACAAATAACTGTAACAAACAACACTGGCGCAAACCGCACCATTTCTTCAGCAATTTCTGTACTTCAATAGGGGATAAATCATGGCAGATAAAAAAATCTCAGCACTAACAAGTGCAACCACACCACTCGCTGGCACAGAAGTTTTGCCAATTGTTCAATCAAGCGCTACGGTTAAAGTTGCGGTTGATGATTTAACAGTAAAAAACATTCGCTCAAATGCCACAAGTGGATTGCTCCAAGTTGTTGGCCCTGCGGCTGCTTCAACAAGAGTAATGACAACCCCAGATGCAAATTTTAGCGCGGCACGAATAGATGCTGCACAAACATTTGTAGGCGCCCAATTATTTAACGGCGCAACAGGTGTTACTTCTGACCCTTTTTCTAGCGGTGCAACTCAAGTGGTTCTCAGGGGTGGTACATCAGGCGTGTCTACTGTTCTTCAAATTGGTGGATATACCGCATATCCTGCAATACCTTTTGCAACCAATGTTTGTGATGCAAATGGCTTTAACGCTGCCGCTACTGCAAACGTAATGGGGTATCACGCTGCAACCACTAGGTCTTTAAATGCTGGCGGTACTGTAAATGCCTTGGGTACTGATTACGCTGAATACATGACCAAATCTGGTGACTTTACAGTTGCCAAAGGTGATGTGGTTGGCATTAATGAACAAGGCAAACTGACCAATGTATTTGCTGATGCCGTGTCCTTTGTTGTCAAATCAACCAACCCATCTTTTGTTGGTGGCGATGCTTGGGGTTCTGTGGATGCTGTTGGTTTAAGACCAAATGAAGAAGCTACACAAGCAGAAAAAGATGCCTATGACGCCGCATTAGAAGTTGCCCGTCAACAAGTTGACCGCATTTCTTTTGCTGGTCAAGTGCCCGTCAATGTTACAGGCGCAACGGCAGGGCAATACATCATTGCGATTAACGACAATGGCGCAATCAAAGGCCAAGCCGTAAGCAACCCAACATTGGAGCAATACCAACAAGCAGTTGGTAAAGTCATCGCTATTGAATCTGATGGCCGTGCCAAAATCATTGTTAAAGTTGCATAAACATAAAGAATTCCAGCATAATGCTGAAAACAACCGTATCGGCGAGGTTCACCGAGGAATCTTAGGATTCAGAAAACATGACTGAAGAAGTCCAAGCCCTAGCGGAATTAGCCCCCGCGCCGGAACTGGAAACCACGGCGGTTACTCCAGAACCTGTAGTTGAAACGCCGGAAGTAGCAGCTAAGACATTCTCGCAAGAGGAACTTGACGCCGCTATTGGTAAACGCCTTGCAAGAGAGCAGCGAAAGTGGGAACGAGAGCGACAGCCTGCGCCAGCAATGGCAGTGGACTTGCCGCCGCAAGATCAGTTTGAGTCGGTCGATGCTTATGCAGAGGCCAAGGCTTACAAACTGATTGAGCAGCGGGAACTCCAGAAACAACAAGCTGAAATTCTTGATGGGTATCACGAGCGTGAAGAAACGGCTAGGTCTAAGTACAGCGACTTTGAACAAGTTGCCTACAACCCCAGCCTCAAGATTACGACCGTGATGGCACAGACGATTCAATCGTCGGACATTGGGCCTGACTTGGTTTATCACCTTGGCTCAAATCCGAAAGAGGCAGATCGTATTTCTCGACTAGCGCCTATTTTGCAGGCTAAAGAGATTGGACGACTTGAAGCTAAACTAGCCGAGAACCCCGTCCAAAAGCGTACTTCTGGTGCGCCTGAGCCGATTTCACCAGTTACCGCCCGAGGGGTGGGTTCTGGGTCTTATGACACAACTGACCCACGGTCTATCAAGACCATGAGTACCAGCCAGTGGATTGAGGCCGAAAGAGCGCGACAAATGAAGACGTTACAGGCGCGAAAGTTTTAATTTATTTTTTAAGGAAAAATCGTGGCTAACAGTATTCTTACCATTGACATGATTACTCGGAAAGCTCTTGAGATTCTTGAGAACAACCTGGTAATTACTCGCAACGTGAACCGACAGTACGACGACAGCTTTGCTGTTAACGGTGCAAAAATCGGCTCAACCTTGCGTATTCGCCTGCCTGATCGGGCGCTGGTGACTGACGGTGCAGCCCTGCAAGTGCAGGACGACAACGAGCAGTTTACAACCCTGACCGTGGCGAGCCAAAAGCACATCGGCGTGAATTTTACATCCGCTGAACTGACCATGCAGATGGACGACTTTGCAGACCGGGTTCTCAAGCCCCGTATCTCTCAGTTGGCCTCCAGCATTGACGCTGACGTTGCCAACGCTTACAAGTCAATCTATTCGACTGTTGGCACTCCCGGCACTGTTCCAGCTACTTCTTTGGTTCTGTTGCAAGCGCAACAAAAACTGAATGAAAACGCTGCGGTTATGTCGCCTCGCTACGCTACTGTCAATCCTGCCGCTAACGCTGGTTTGGTTGAGGGCATGAAAGGCTTGTTTAACCCCACCGACACCGTGTCACGCCAATTCAAAAACGGCATGATGGGTACTGGTGTGCTTGGGTTTGATGAAGTCAACATGAGCCAATCCATCAAGGTTCACACCACTGGTACACGGTCTACGACTGATACGATTTTGGTTAACGGTGCTGTTAGCACCCAAGGCCAAGCAACGATCAACATTGACGGTGGTACTGGCGCTGCAACTATTGTTGCTGGTGATGTGTTTACTATTGCAAGCGTGTACGCAGTTAACCCACAGACCCGTGAGTCAACTGGTTCGTTGCAGCAGTTTGTTTGCACCTCTACCGCCACTGCATCTTCTGGTGCATGGACAAGCGTTGCAATAAGCCCAGCAATTTATACCAGCGCCAGCGCCTTGGCTACCGTTGACAGCTTTCCTGCTGACAACGCTGCCGTGACGTTTGTTGGTACTGCATCTACTGGCTATCCGCAGAATTTGATTTACCACAAGGACGCAATAACGTTTGCTACGGCTGACCTCCTCATGCCGCAGGGGGTAGATATGGCTGCTCGCGCAAACCATAACGGTATTTCTCTTCGTGTGGTCAGGCAATACGATATTAACAACGACCGTATGCCTTGCCGTATCGACGTTCTCTACGGTTTTGGCACTATTCGTCCTCAGATGGCTTGCCGTCTTTGGGGCTAAATTGAATGGGGCTTCGGCCCCTTTCTTCGTAACATCTTTCAAAGGAAATTATCATGGCTCTCCCTAATGGTTCTGGTGGTTATCAAGTCGGTGACGGCAATACTGGTGAAATTCAGTTTAATGCCCAGCCTACACCAAGCGCAGTCGCCGCAGGCGCAGCAACTCTAACCGTGGCTCAACTGGCTAACCGGATTATTCTTGGTTCCCCAGGCGCGTCTGCTGCTGCCTATACGCTCCCAACGACTGCTTTGATGGACGCTGCTTTCCCAAGTATGCCCAACAACTCGGCCTTTGAGTTCCAAGTGATTAACGTAGACGGCTCCAGTTCTGGTGTCATTACTATGACTGCTGGTACTGGCTGGACGGTTGGCACTTCTGGCTCGCTAGGTCTTATGACCATTGCGGCTGTTGCAGGTACGTCTGCTACCTTCCGCGCCCGTAAAACTGGCGATGCTACTTGGACTTTGTACCGTTTGTGATAGAAACGCCTCACGCTTACAAGGCGTGGGGCATTTATAAGGAAACATCATGTCAAATAGCCAATCAATCGGCGTCGCATATTCCGACCCAGAATTCACCACAATGTATGCCAGTACTGAAATTGGCTACACAACTGCTGCCCAAACAGCAGTAACCCAAGCCACCAGCAAATCCACGGGCGTGACTGCAAACACCAGTGCCGGGCGCATTACCATGAACAACGCAGCTTTGGCTGGTGCTACTGCCGTGTCATTCATTTTGACTAACAGCATTATTTCTACCAATGACGCAATGATTGTGAATATTGGTAGCAATACCACTGGTAGTCTTGCTGGGGCTTACACCGTTTACGTTTCGTATTTGGCTGCTGGTTCTGCTTTGATTACTTTGCGGAATTTGACTGCTGCAACATCGTATTCTGAGGCCGTTGTCATCAATTACGTCATCATCCACGGCGCAACGTAAAAATGGTCATTTATCTACGTCACCCGGTTCACGGTACAAAAGTGGCTTGCGCTGAATTGGAAGCTGTTTACGATGAAAAAAACGGTTGGGTGAGGTATGATTTAGGTGATGTTGAACAACCTGCCACGGTAAACGAAATGAAACGTCCCCGTGGCAGGCCGCGAGTTGAGGTTGCTGAACTAGGAGCATAGGGTATGACCACATCTGCTGGCGACCAGATAAACGGGGCGTTGCGCCTGATTGGGATGTTGGCAGAAGGCGAAACACCTTCCGCAGCCACATCTCAGGATTCGCTGACTGCGCTCAATCAGATGATTGACTCATGGAACACTGAGCGTCTGTCAGTGTTCAGCACTCAAGATCAGGTGTTTACCTGGCCTGCCAGTATCCGCAGCCGCACACTAGGCCCATCGGGTGATTTTGTTGGCAACAGGCCAATTTTGGTGGACGATGCTACCTACTTTCGGGACGCTGCCACCAACGTCAGCTACGGCATCAAGATCATCAATCAACAGCAGTATGATGGGATTGCAGTCAAAACAGTGACTAGCACTTATCCACAGGTGTTGTGGATAAATATGTCGTATCCCGACATTGAAATGTATGTCTATCCAGTGCCGCTTCGTCCGCTGGAATGGCACTTTATTTCGGTTGAAGAATTGACACAGCCAGCAGTGCTGGCAACCACGTTGTCCTTCCCACCAGGCTACCTACGGGCCTTTAGGTTCAACCTAGCTTGTGAGATTGCCGCTGAGTTTGGCGTTGAGCCAAGTCCACAAGTCTCACGCATTGCCATGACCTCCAAGCGCAACATTAAGCGCATCAACAACCCTGACGATGTGATGGCGATGCCTTACGGCATAGTCGCCAATCGTCAACGCTACAACATTTACGCTGGGAATTTTTAATCATGACTACCGTTGCCATTTCTGGTCTGCCCGTTGCCACCGTCATCAACGCTGCCGACATTGTTCCTTTTGTCCAATCTGGCACAACCAAGAGCATCAGCAAGACTCTGCTGTTCACCAGCCCTGCATTGGTGACGCCTGCGCTGGGGACGGTTGCCAGTGGCAACATCAGTGCCTGTACCAGTACAAGCATGGTGTTGACCACACCTGTGCTTGGCACGGTAACTTCAGGAAATATCAGCGCCTGTACTAGCACCAGCATGGTTATGGTCACTCCAGTGCTTGGTGCAGCTACAGGAACAAGCCTAGCGGCAACTGGTGCAGTCACATCCTCTGGCACGGCAGGCGTAGGCTACGCAACAGGCGCTGGCGGTGCTGTTACCCAAGCAACCAGCCGCACAACAGGCGTGACGCTGAACAAAACAACTGGTGCTATCACCATGTTCAGCGCAGCAGGCACAACGACTGCGGCAACCTTTACCGTGACCAACAGCACCGTGGCGGCAACGGATGTAATCATCCTCAATCAAAAGTCAGGCACTGATCTGTACGATTTGATGGTGACAGCAGTGGCCGCAGGAAGTTTTAACCTGACATTCCGCACCACTGGCGGCACTACCACTGAAACGCCGGTCTTTAACTTTGCCGTTATCAAAGCTGTAGCTGCTTAATGAAATCGCCTATCCTTGGTTCGGCCTATGTTGCCCGTAGCGTCAATGCTGCGGACAACAGAATGGTCAACCTGTTCCCAGAAGTTATCCCAGACGGAGGGCAAACAGGCGGGTTTCTAAACCGGGCGCCTGGACTTGACTTGCTGGTGACGGTTGGGACAGGGCCAATACGGGGCTTGTGGACGTTTGGCGGCGTTGGCTATGTGGTTAGTAACACTGAACTCTACAGCCTCACCACGGCCTATGTAGCCACCTTGCTGGGCACGGTAGTAGGTACTGGCCCGGTTAGCATGAGCGACAACGGAACTCAGTTGTTTATTGCAGCCAATGGGCCGGGTTACATCTACAACAGCAGCACAGCAGTCTTTGCCCAGATTACTGACGTTGACTTTGCTGGCGCGGCTATAGTTGGCTACTTGGACGGCTACTTTGTTTTTACTCAGCCTGACAGCCAGATATTCTGGGTAACGCAACTGCTGGACGGTTCCTCCGTTGACCCGCTTGACTTTGCCAGTGCCGAGGGTTCGCCTGACGGCCTAGTCAGCATGATTGTTGACCACGCACAAATTTGGTTGTTTGGCACTAACTCAGTCGAGGTCTGGTACGACTCTGGCGCTGCCGACTTTCCCATGACCCGCATCCAAGGCGCGTTCAATGAGATTGGCTGCGCTGCGGCCTTCTCTGTTGCCAAGCTGGACAACGGCATTTTTTGGTTGGGCGCAGATGCGCGAGGCCAGGGCATCGTCTACCGGGCCAATGGCTACACCGGCACTCGCGTTAGCACTCACGCCATTGAGTACGCCATTGCCCAGTACGGCAACATTTCTGACGCCATTGCCTACACTTACCAGCAAGAAGGCCATGCTTTCTATGTGCTGACATTCCCCACCGGCAACGCCACTTGGGTTTACGATGTGTCCACCCAAGCCTGGCACGAACGGGCTGGGTTTGACAACGGCCTGTTTATGCGCCACAGGTCAAACTGCCAGATGGCGTTTAACAGCCAAATTGTGCTGGGCGACTACGAGAACGGCAACATTTACGCTTTTGACTTGGATGTGTACTCCGACAACGGTGACATCCAAAAGTGGTTGCGCTCATGGAGGGCGTTGCCAACAAACCAAAACAACCTCAAGCGCACAGCCCACCATACCTTGCAGCTTGACGCTGAAACAGGCGTAGGGCTGGGCATCACGCCAGAGCAAACTGCTGACGGCATCCTTACTGAGTTGGCAAACGTCCCAGCAGCAGGCCCAAGCTACCAACTAATTGCCGAGTTTGATTGGCAGTATTTAACAACCGAGTCGGGCTTTGAAATTACTACCGAAGCTGGCGATGGTTTTGAATCGCTAGTAACCTTTGCTTATTCTGGGCCTGATACGGCTGGCGCTGAGATTGTTACTGAGCAATTCCCAGCCACACCAGGCTATGACCCGCAATGTATGCTGCGCTGGAGCGACGATGGCGGTCACACTTGGTCAAGTGAGCATTGGGCCAGCATGGGCAAAATTGGTGAGTACGGCTACCGCACGTTCTGGCGGCGTCTTGGCATGACAGTCAAGCTGCGAGATCGGGTTTACGAGGTCAGCGGCACTGACCCGGTAAAAATTGCCATTATGGGCGCTGAGTTGGTGCTAAGTCCAACGTCAAGTTGATATGGCAGACATCACCCAAATCCCTGCGCCTCGGGTTGCTTTTACCCAAGACGGGCAGATCACGACCCAATGGTTTCGTTGGCTGAACAACGTCTACACCATCACCGGCTCTGGCCTTGGCATCACGCCAGTAATCAACGGCGGCACGGGGCTGGGCACGATTCCGACCAACGGCAAGCTGCTGATCGGCAATGGCACAGGTTACACGCTGAACACTCTAACTGCTGGCACAGGCATCACTGTGACCAACGGAGCGGGGACGATAACCGTTACCAACAGCCTGCCGGACTTGACTGTGGTGCTGACGGGCGCAGGCACCACGGTGGTTACTGGAACGTACCCAAGTTTTACAATTACCAGCAACGATGCGTTTGTAGGCACGGTTACGTCAGTAGGCGGCACTGGCACGGTCAATGGCATCACGCTGACAGGCACGGTCACTACTGCTGGCAACTTGACGCTTGGCGGTACGCTCAGTGGGGTTAGTCTGACTACGCAAGTCAGTGGGACATTACCTATAGCAAATGGCGGTACGGGTACAACTTCTACAACTTTTGCTAGTCTGACAACCAATGTATCTGGTATCCTGCCTATAGCAAACGGCGGGACAGGCACTTCCACGGCTGGCGTTAGCGCCACCATCGTGACTGCTAAACTGACCGCACTCGGCGCAAACGGCAGCATGACTTTTACAAACGGTTTGCTTACGGCGCAGACTCCTGCAACTTAGGGTAGATGATGCCAGTAATGTCTGCTCAATGGCAAGAAGACAGCAAGGCCAACAAACAGCGTTGGTTTTTAGGCCATCAAGACGCCATTGACTTTGTGAACTGTTTTTTTGATGCGGTCGAGTTGTGGGACGATCTGATTGACAAGGACGTTGAAGTCTTGGACGAACACGTTAACCGGGCTTTTTTGTCGTTGATGTTTGTGCTACCCGCCAACCGCTGGTTTGTGGCAAACTACAACTACTACCAGCCTTTAATCATGGCGTCGATTAACGGGTTCCATGATGCAAATGAGATGAGCAAAAGTGACAAAAAACATCTGAGGAACTTGGCGTTTCACATCCGCAATTTTGGGATTGAGATACATATTGCCACCGCATTTTTGATTGGTGGTTTTGAGCATATGCGTAAGGTGTCCCGCGAAATCCGCGAGTTCTACGCTTTTGAGGAGTTTGAAAATGCCTGATCCAGTAACAGGGGTAAGCGCAGGAGCATCGCTACTTGGCGGCTACCTATCTTCTAGAGGTCAACAGCAAGCTGCGGCAACTGGCGCGGAAGCAGCTACAACGGCTGCTGGAATACAAAGTGATGCGGCTAGAGAAGCACTTAGGCTGCAAAGGCAACTTGCTGACGAGCAGGTACTGAGAAACGCGCCGACCGTACAAGCTGGTGATACTGCCAGAAACCGAATGTTGGATTTGATAGGCTTGAGTGGCAGGACGGGTGCTGCTGGCTATGGCTCGGCTAACCAGCCATTTAGCATGGCGGGGTTTGACCCTAACTCGCTGATGCGTAACTTTGGCGCGGCAGATTTCCAGACTGACCCTGGCTACAACTTTCGTCTAAGCGAAGGCTTAAAGGCTATTGATCGGCAAGCCGCTGCTAGAGGTGGGATGATGTCTGGTGCAGCCCTAAAAGCCGCAGGGCGCTATGGACAAGATGTAGCCTCGCAAGAGTACGGCAATGCTTTTAATCGTTTCCAAACCAACAGAGCCAGCCAAGCAGGACTTTTTGCAGATGCTTACAACCGCGACCGAACACGCCAAATGGACGAGTACGGACGTTTAAGTGACTTTACAAACAGGGGTTTAAACGCTGCCAATAACACAGGCGCAAACCAAGCTGCCTATGGAACAAACGCTGCTAACCTGATAAGCCAGGGCGCACAGGCAATGGGCCAAGGCGTCCTTGGCGCTGGGCAATCAACGGCTGCTGGGCAGTTAGGCGGCGGCAGGACGGCACAGTCTGCCATAGACGCTGCGCTTCAAGGATACCAAAACAACCAGATGATGAATTTGTTTAGACAATCATCGTATGCCCCACAACAAGCTGCATACGCTCCACAACAAAATGCGCCTTACGACCCATACAGCAGGTTTGGCTATGGAACAAATGCTTAGGAACTAATTATGGCAACGCTTAACGAAATGATAGCGCAAGGAGCGCAGTTCTATACCCCTGATCCAGCAGCGCAGTACAACAAGATGGCGCAGATGCAGAAGTATCAGCAAGAGAATGAACTTGCCAAAATGCAGATGGAAGAGTACGGACGGGCACGACAAGAGAGCAATGCCTTGCGCCAGTTCTTGCCGGGTCTTAACGAAAGCAACCGCAGTCAGTTGCTGGGCTATGGCGCAGCGGGACAGGGCGTTTACAAAGCGTTGGCTGAAGGGGGTAAAGAACAACGGTTATCGGAACAAGCAGTTTCGCAAACCGCGCTGCACAAATCTAACATTTTGAAAAATGCTGTTGAGCAAACCAGAAATGCAGTTGCGGGAATAGACCCAACTGACGTAGAAAGTTACGCAGCACTTCGTACAGGCGTTTTGACTCAGTATCCAGAACTTACACCGTATATGCCTGCCGCATGGGACGCAAACGTCAAGCAAAGACTGATTACTACCGCTGCTAGTGTGTTGGAAGGGCAAAAGCCTAGGCCACCTGTTATTTTAAGCCCTGGGCAAATGGCTATCCCAGGTAATGACCCGAGGTTAATGGGAACTGGTGTAACTGCGCCAGCGGCAGCACCTGTTGCAAAAGCAGAACCTACAACCAACGAAATAACAAACGCAAAAGCAATAGCGTTGGGAGTGGGCATAGAGGGTTCGCCTGAGTTTAATGAAAGATTTCAAACTGAACTTGCAAAATTAACAGATAAGAAAGTTCCCGTAGCCGCAGAACCCACTACACCAGAAATAAAAAATGCAATGGCATTAGCCTTGGGAGCAGGCCCGGTAGGCTCGTTTGCTTACAACGACAGATTACAAAAAGAACTTACAAGATTGACAACTAAAGCTGAACCTGTAACTGCTCCACAGGCACTTACAACCGAAGAAAGAAATGCACGGGCAATTGCATTAGGCGCAGGCCCAGAGGGTTCGGATGCGTTTAACGCTGCATTACGCACAGAAATTTCAAGGATGACCGCAAAACCTGCTGCTGCCGTAACAGCACCAGAACCCACAACCAATGAAATTAAAAACGCTAAAGCAATTGCATTAGGATCAGGCCCAGAGGGTTCTTTTGCATACAACGACAGAATGCAAAAAGAACTTGCAAGATTAACAGCTAAAACTGAACCTATAACCGCAGCGCCAGCACCTACTCCAGAAATGAAAAATGCAGATTCGTTTGCGCGGTTAAAAGGCGAACCGGGTACGCCTGCGTACAACAAAGAATATATTGCACGAATGGAGAAATTTACGGCTAAATCTAGCGGTGGTGGTGAGGGGGGTGGAACGGCAGTGCCTAAAGCGCCATCTGGTTATCGTTTTAATAAAGCTGGCGATTTGGAACCTATCCCTGGTGGCCCAGCGGCAGGTAAACCTCTGACAGATTTGCAAAAACAAGGACTTAAAAAAGACTTTGCCGCTGACACATCTAAAATTAAAGCAGCAGTAGACACAGCCGATGAAATGGAAAAGTTAACTGATGATTTAGTTGGCAATACAGATAAAAAAATAAAACCACATCCGGGTCTTAGCGGCATTACGGGATATCAAGGTTTGCTGGCATCTTTTCCAGAAAGCCCGGTTACATCTGGTAATGCAGCCAAAGCAGAACAAAAGTTGGAAACTTTTAAAGGAAAAATTAAAGCATTGGGTAGGTCAATTGCGTCTTTAGATGGAAAACTTGGCAATATGGCTGTTCAAGAATGGCAAATGGTTTCTGACTCTGTTCAAGCAATTAAACCAACTGCTGGGAATCTTGAGGAGCAAATGCGTGACGCCGTTCGGCAAGCCCGTTTACTTGCTAAAAATCTTCGAGATAAATTTGACCTTACTTACGAAGACACAACACCAGCAGCCGCACCCAGCAGACCAGCGGCTGCTGCACTTGCGCCAGCAGATAAGCAGGCGTTAGATTGGGCAAACGCTAACCCAAAAGATCCTCGCTCACTTCAAATCAAACAGCGTTTAGGACAATGACATGGCTGCATTTGACCCTGATGCTTACCTAGCGCAAAAAGCGTCTGCGCCTGTTGCTTTTGATCCAGATGCTTATCTAGCGTCAAAAGCCCCCGTTGACCGTAGCTTGGTTTCTCAAATACCAACTGAGCGCGGGGCTAATTTAACACCGACACCGCAAGAACCGGTATCGTTGATCGACAGGATTTACGGCGCAGCAGAGGTGTTGCCTGCAATGGCAGGGGGGATGGTTGGTGGTGTCGTTACGCCAATTGCTCAATTGGGCTATGAACTTTTTGGTGGTCAAGCGTTTACGCCACAAGGCAGAGCAGCAGCAGCAGAGTTTGGCAAAAAAGTACAAAGTCAGTTTTATCAACCCAGAACTGAAAAGGGGCAGGAATACACTGCCGCTATTGGAAATGCTTTAGCGCCCTTAGTTGGAGTGCCTATTCCAACACTAAATGCTTTTGGTCAATCTGTACCGGCTGCTGCCCGTGCTATTCGTGACGTTGGACGCAGTGAGGCCAATTTTATTGGTGGCGCTATTGCCGTGCCTCTTGAGGCCCGTGCAGCGCGTATTCAAGAAGGGCGTGTTGCTCAAAGCTACGCTAATGCGCCAATTATTGATGCAACAAAAGCGGCAGAGCGTCAAGGTTTGGCAATGGATCCAGCTGTTACCAACCCAACAATGAGAAACCGTTTTAAAGGAATGTTGGTTGGCAAAGCCTTTGATGAAGCTGCTCTCACGTACAACGCTGCTCAAACAACTAAAGTAGTTCGCCAAGATTTAGGTGTTGCCCCAACTGAAAAATTAAGTGTTGCTGCTATTGACCGCGCATTAGATGTTGCTGGAAAACCTTACGATGTAATTCGCAAAATGGGTGTTTTGCAAACTCCGCAAACATCTTTAAATGCGCTTGAATCTCTTAGAACCCCAGCTTTAATTGGTGGCGAACAATCAGCAGCAGCAGTGGGTTCTTTGATTAATGACGCAATAAACAAATTGCAACAAGGTCGTAGTGGGGCTTTGTTGTTAGACGACATTCGATCAAATCGTCGAAATGCAAACGCTGTTTACAAAGCTGAATCAGTTAATCCTGATCCATTGTTAAAAGCAAAAGCTGATGCTCAAATGTCAATTGCAAATATTTTGGAAGACATAGTTGACGCCAATGCGCCAAATTCCAAAGCATTGTCGGAAATGAAAACGGCACGAGTTCGCATGGCTCAAATTTTTGACCATGAACGAGCCATTAACTTTGCCAATGAAACTGTTGATCCTCAAGTTTACGCAAAATTGCTAGATGAGAAAAAAGGCGGTATGACCGGCGTTGGGGCTGACCTTGGAAAAGTTGCGGCTACTGTTCCAAATTTGATGAATACGCAAGCGCCTACGGCTCAAGTAATGCCAAAGGCTACACGATCTGGAGTATTGGGTGCAGCAGGCGCTTTGGCGGGTGGCATGGTGGCAGGTTATCCAGGCGCTATTGGCGGGGCTGCTCTTGGTGGCGCTACTGGAATTATTGGAAATAGATTAGTCGCCAAAGGAATGGTGACGCCGGAATATCAAGCGTCCCGCGCTATGCCTACAGATTACCGGCCTGCGCCAAATATGTTGCGTCCCGTAGAGCCAAGTTATTCACCAAATGCGTTGGTTCCGTATGACTACAGTCAATCAGTTTTGACGCCAGATCAAATTCCAAATTTTGTACTGCGTCCAAGTGGCCCCGGCCCACTTACTACCCCCGGTGTTGCGCCTGGGCCTGCCCAGATAGGAATGTCACAAGGCCCGGTTGGTGGACAAATGGGCGCTCTACGTATGGAAGATGTTCGCGCTCGGGATTTGTCTATGCGCCAAGGCGCTGCCGCTGAAGCACAACAAGCTGCTGCGGCTGCGGCAGCACGGCAACCCACAGGCATAGGCGCTGTGTTAGATTTTGACCCCATTACCGGCACGTACAAAGTCGGCGGGGCTGGTGTTAAAGGAGCAACACCAGAAATTTTTATGGAGAATTTAGGCAAGTCGTTAACAACCGCTACTGAAAAAGTTGCGGCTGGAAAATTGTTTGACCTTACAGCGGCTGAAAAAGTAGCGTTTGACAAAACCAAGGTAGACCTTGCTACCGCTGCGCCGGAATTCAAAGGCTTGACTGACAAAGCCCTTGCGTCAAAAATGATGGATCGTCAATGGGTTCAAGATGCGGTTACAAAAATTGAAGACAAAGCAAGAGCATTTCAAGATATTGCAGACCAAGCAAAAAATGCTCAAATGAAACGCGATGCCGTAATAAAAAGAGATCAAATGCTTGATCTTTTAACCGGGCTAGAAGAAACTTTGCGTCAGCCCAGACCAGTTTCGGGTACTGGGCAAGGCCCAAAAACTAGGGCGGCTAAGGCTAACCAGTTAAGCCCTAGAGAAGTCACCAACGCTATGGATATTTTAGGCGGTTCACAATGACACCAGAAGACCGCGCCCTACTTGTCAGTGAATTTTCTTCTGTCTTGCGTGAGCGCAGGGCAGAGAACATCCTCTCACCTGAAGAACTGGCGTGGGTAAAGAACGCCATCAAAGCGCAGAACGACATGGAAAAGCTGCGGAAGGCCATCATTGAGAAGACACTCGCCGGTCTGATCTGGGCGGCTATTCTTGGCGTGGCCTATCTGTTTGTAGACTTCCTCCGAAACCACGGGCTGAAGATATGAACTATTACCTCAATGCCTTCAATGAAATGTTGCGTAAGCGGCAGATGCAGAACCAGATGATGGGTGGTAGTGGCGGTGGGCAGATGCCGCAGATGATGATGGGTGGTAGTGGTAGTGATGAGGGTCGAAGTTCAAACCCTAGCTGGGATGCCTTGTCCAATGCTGAAAAAGCCGCCTACTATTCTGCCAATCCCACGATGGCAGCAATTACGCAAGGCTTGCAGAAAGGGTTTGGCATGACTAGCTACGGGATGCTGCAAAACGCCCTAGCGCCAAACTTTGTGCGGGAGCAACAAGCAATTGCTCAAGGCTTTCCAAACGTAGAAGCCTATTCTGGGTCAAGAAACTTTGGCAAAGAAAGCAGCCTGCCAGCCGAGGGTGTTGTTAGCCCAGGGATGCCACAGTCTAAAGGGTTTTTTGAGTCTTTGTTAAGCGGTATTCTTCCTAGTTCCAATGTGTCTTTGAATCCGGTGGAAGTTCAAGATCGGGCGCCATCACTTACGCCAGCAGGAATGGCAGCAGCAGCACCAGGGGTAGCAGAGGCAAACGCTGCTGGATACGATTCAGGCATGGGCAACTTTGGTGGCTCTGACACCTCCAACAGCTTTGGTGAAGGCCAATACAACCAAGGCGGCATGGTCAACGCCCAGCACCTAATGGGCCGCGCTCCTGCACCTGACGATGGCTACGGGGCGCTACAGGGCGGTGAGTACGTCATCACCAAGGCGGCGGTGGAGAAGTACGGCAAGCGCATGATGGACGCCATCAATAATGGCACTTTCCGCTAATTATGGAGTTTTTCGAGGCACTGGCAAAGGGTTGGCCCATGCTGCTGGCGTTGATAACGCTCATCATTGTGCTGGCAAAAATGGACATCAAAATCGCTGTGCTGGAAGAAAAAGTTAAGAGTTTGTTTGAGATTTTTAACCGCAAAGACAAATGAAAGCTAAACTCACCTTCTTCGTTACGCTCATGGTCAGCATGACACTTTGCATTGTTGTTTTTGGCATGGTTGCTGTGCTAATGATTGGTCTGTTTGACGAGAAAGTGGACAACAGCGAAATCTTTAAACTGATTAGCCCAGCTTTCCAGACGATTGTTGGCGGCTTTATCGGGCTGCTTGCTGGCGTCAAACTATCACATGATGATGAGGAAACAAAATGATTGGATTAGACGCAATTCTTGGTATTGGCGGCAAGCTGATTGACAAACTTATTCCTGACCCTGCTGCCCAAGATGCCGCACGGTTGGAGTTACTCAAGCTGCAACAGTCAGGTGAACTGGCGGCAATGACTGCCCAAACGGAAATCAACAAGGCAGAGGCCAGCAACCCGTCTGTGTTTGTGTCGGGCTGGCGTCCAGCGATTGGCTGGGTCTGCGCTTTGGCGATGGGGTATCAGTACCTTGCCCGACCGCTTTTGGTTGCCTTCATGCCTGCTTTGGCCTTCCCTGGCCTTGATGACAATCTTTGGCAGTTAATGATGGGTATGCTGGGCCTAGGCGGGTTGCGGACGTTTGAAAAGACCCAGGGCGTAGCATCAAAGTGACCCCGCATTTCACACTTGCCGAGTTGACGCACACCGACCACCGCAGCCTGGACAACACCCCAAACGCTGGCGAACTGGCAAACTTGCAGCGGCTGGCGCAGTTTCTGGAGTTGGTAAAAGCCAAGCTAGACAACAAACCAATTATGGTGAACTCGGCCTTTCGATCTAAGCAAGTCAATGACTCAGTGGGCAGTAAAGACACTTCTCAGCACCGGCTAGGCTGCGCTGCTGACATTCGTGTACCCGGCATGACCCCTGACCAAGTTGTACGTTCTATCATGAGCCACGGGCTGTATTTTGACCAGATCATTCGAGAGTTTGACGCCTGGACGCACATCAGTATCCCCAACACAGCAGCCCTGTTACCCCGGCGTCAAGCGCTAATCATTGATAAGCTAGGCACTAGACCCTTTGTTTAGTGCCCGGTACGCCTCAATCGCATCCCTGAGGTCGCCCCGCAACTGCTCAAGCTGGTCTTGCTGCTCCTGCAGCCGCAAGTAGGCGTCCATAGCAAACTGGTCGAGCGTGGCTCTGTCCCACGTTGCAAAGGTAGGTGTCATGGGTGTGGGCAATCGTCAGGGACAAAGGCTAGGCAATGCACCGCTGCGTGTTTGCTTTTGGACTTGACCCAGCGGTCGATATAGGTGTCAGGCATCAAAGTTAATGACCTGTTGATTGCTGATGGCTCTGCGCCCAACATAAGTGCCAGTTGCTTGGCAGTCAGACCATCAGGCGCTTGGGCCAAGGCATCACGGATTTGCTTAGATATCACCACGGCGCATCCTCATGGTTGGCAGGGTTAAACGGGATAGGCTTGTTTGGCTGCGGTTTGGGCAGTTTAGTGGGGAAGGGCCAGTTATCCATTAAAAGTTCATCCATGTTTTAGTTACAAAATCATATCGGCGGTTGCGGACGTAAGCCGCCATTTCTGCATCAGTCATTTGTGTGGTGACTGGCGCAACGTAGGTTTCAATCCGCTGGGGGAATGGTTCAGTTCTGGCGTTCCATTCCTCGGCAATCTTTTTGGCATCAAGTTCTGTTGTCACAACAGCACCAGGCTTCTCCAAAAAATTTAGGCAATTGATGCCATGCTTGTTCATTACGGCCCACCAGGTTGGCCCAATCTGTTCAGCGCGGTAGGGCTTTACGGCGAAATACTTTGCTGGAATTGCCGTTAAATTGTGCGTCATGTGCTGCGCTCCGTCAGACCCTGCCACAAGCGCTGTGCTGCGGGTGGGGTGTCAAACACAGGCAGGGTGCCGAACAACTTTGCCACCGGCTCCTGCGCTGGCTGTGCCAGTGCGGTAAAAAGATGCTCTCGCGCTTCTTGTGCAATTGTGTTGCCGAGACTGTTGCCATCTTGGTTGCCATTGCCGAGCTTGGATAGTTTGTCCAACGCCTCCAGCGCCTGCTGCGCGGATTGTCTCAGTGTGGTCATAGCATCCCCCACAAGAATCCTGCCAAGCCTGCAATGCCAACCAAAGCAAACAGCCCCAGGATACAGCTAGCAATTACAAACATAAAATTTGCCAACTCATAGTCTTCATCGTCGTTCATAGCGTTACCTTTCTAGTTTTAAAACCACGGTGCGTAAAGCATTGCACCGACCCATCCCCCAACAACTTCCAGCCTGCGTTCTCGCCGCACAGCTTTTGAATCTTTTCCTCGACCGTATCAACTCTTGCCTCATGCTCAGACGGGCCGTCCAACAAGTAGGCCGTGGACATGACTAGGGCGATCAACCCTGCTGCCAGCCAGTTCATGGTTTCTTCCCAAACTTCAGCACCTCCAGCCGTTCCCGGTTGGAGCGTAGGGTGCAGTAGCGTTGGTGGATGCGCTCTAGCATCTTTACCCGCTTATGCACCAACTTTTCTTCTTCCAACATAGCCAGCAGTTGTTCTTCGCTGTACTCGTTAGCTTCCAAGTGGAATTTTCTCCAAGTCTTCAATTTTTTTCTCCAGGTCTGTAATGCGTTGCACCACCTTGTTGTAAGCCCGACTTGCACTGTTATGCGTCCGGGTGCGGATAGAGAGTTCAGCTTGCGCTGCCCTCAGTCTTGCCTTCAGTTGTATGATTTTGTTCATGTTGTGCTAAAGTTTACCACAGTTTTATGATTGTCAATTACTTTTTCGCTTGCATCATTCCTGTTGCTGTGCCGGGGTCAATCACAATCCAGCCGTTCTCATGGGCTTCAATCAGTCCAGCGTCAATGAGCGGCTTAATAAAAGTGCCGTCTTCCCGCAGGATATTTCGCCATGTTTTGCTCTTGGTTCCAATGAGTCCATTCTTTTCGCCATGCTCAATCAATGCAGATTTGGTGAGGTAAGGCGCACCCCCACGGTCTTCTGCACCTGACTCCCACCATGCTTTTTCAAATGACTTGAACCCGCTTGCCTTCTGGGTTTCTGGTGGCGGCTCACCTTTGACAATCACCGCGCTAGTGACAGGTTCGCCATCCTCGTCTAGCCAGCCGGGTATCGCTATCGTTTCAAGTTCAACGTAGACTGACGCTGCCATCTCAGCATCCTTGCTCTTGCGCTGCACGATCTGCATGGCAACCCCTGGCTTGCCGGGTATGACGCTGATCTCAATGTCCAAGGCTCCACGCCATGCGCTTGAGCCACGGGCACGGTGCTGGGCTTCCTCTGACACGCCTGTGTGGTGAACAAGAATGACGGTGCAGCCAAACTCTTGCATAAGTGCAGCGCAGGCGTCCAGCATGGTCTTGGCGTCTTGGGCGCTGTTCTCGTCACCAGCCATGAATCGGTGCAGGGTATCCACCGTGATTACATCTGGCTTGATCTTGAGTGCGCGTATGGCCTCGACCACTTGCAAGTAACCGGCTGCGGTGTTGAGGTCTACGCCTGACTTGCTGACCCACATATTGAGGTTGCTGACACTGTTGTGGTGCTTCCAGGCTGCTATGCGGCTTCGCAGGCCGTGATGCCCTTCGCCAGCAAGATAGACCATGTTGCCGGGTTTGACTTTGTGTCCATGCCAGTTTGCCTTGCCACTGGCAATGTGCAGCATCCAATCCAAGGTCACAAAGGTTTTGCCGCCACCGCTGGGGCCATGCACCATTACAAGTGCCTTGTCCTGTATCCAGTGCTTTACAAGCCACGCAATGGGCGCAGGCTGCGCGGAAAAGCCATCGGCATGGATAAGGTAGTCGGTAGCCACCGGCTTCAACAGCAACGCCAAGTCATGCCCCGCTTGAACGTAATCGTTGGCGTCCCCTTGAGTCGGCGGCATGGTCATGCGTACCCCAAATTTTGCTGATGCTTGTTCTGCGTACCGCTGCCCAACGCCTGACGCATCGTTGTCTGCCACGATGCAAATGTCCAGTGTCGGGTGCGCTGTTTTTAAGATGCCTGCCACTGACACCAAGTTGCTGGCGCTGTAAGCCACGGCACAGGGTTTACCCGTAACCTCCGCTATGGTGGCTCCAGTAGCAAAGCCTTCAGCAAGGTACAGCGTATCGGCATCTTCCAAATGGCCCAGCATCCAAAACATGGAGCCTGTCTGACCACCAGGGTGATACTTCTTGTCGCCGTCACCGGCAATGTATTGGATGGATGACAGTTCGCCGCCTGCGTTATACAAAGGAACCATCAAGCGCCCGTCACCTGTCACCCTTGCGCCGTGAGGCTTGATGCCCTTGCGCTGTAAGTATGGATGCTCTGGATTTGCTGCGCTGCCCTCTACCCAGATAATCTCCACCGTGTTAGCGGCAACTTCACGGGTCTTTTTCTGCTCGGCGTCCCGCTTGGTCTTAGCCTCTGCCAAACGTCTGGACTGCGCCATTTCCTCGGCAACTGTCAGGCTGCGCCCAATCTCTGCCCTCCAAGTCAATTCAATGCCGGAGCGCCAACAGCCAAAGCGCCCTGCTGGTATGCCATCACTGAAGGCAATGTACCAACCGGGCTTGTCGTGCCCTGCCTCGCCCTTGGTTCCGCTGTTAAATCGGTGCAACTTGCCGTCAAGGTGAATGGCGTCAGGTGGCTTCAAGCCTGCGCCAAGCATGGCGTCCTTGAGTTGATCCTCTGGTGCGATAGGCGCTTGTTGCGCTGGCGGCGACCAGGGGCCACCGAGGATGCTTGCGAGGTCTGTCATTTATTTTTACCTTTCTGTGAAAAAGTTGTTGACACTGTAGCATGAACTTGTGTTAGACTGCAAGCACGTTCCGAACTGAGTCCAGACGGGAACGCAACCAGAAGGAGAGCCACATGGCTATATCGTTAAAACGTACCGGCGGCATCAGTGCCAACGGCGTGAAGCTGCTTGTCTACGGGCAGGCAGGGGCTGGCAAGACCAGCCTGATTAAGACTTTACCGCATCCCGTGGTGTTGTCTGCGGAGGGTGGGTTGTTGTCTATACAAGATGCTGACCTGCCGTATCTTGAAATCACCAGCATGGAAGACTTGCGCGAGGCTTACGCTTGGGTAGCGGATTCTGACCACAAGTCGGTGGCGCTGGATTCCATCTCGGAGATTGCTGAAGTCTGTTTAAACACCGAAAAGAAAAACAACAAAGACCCACGGGCGGCATATGGGGCCATGCAAGAGCAAATGGCAGACATTATTCGCGCCTTCCGCGACCTGCCAGGACGCCATGTCCTGATGACTGCAAAGTTAGAGAAGACGCAGGATGAAATGGGCCGTGTACTGTACAGCCCATCTATGCCGGGTAACAAGACAGGGCAGGCGCTGCCTTACTTCTTTGATGAGGTGCTGGCGTTGCGAGTGGAGAAAGACGCCGAGGGCAATACTCAACGCGCCTTGATGTGCGATAGCGATGGCATCTGGCTTGCGAAGGATAGGTCAGGCAAGCTGGGTGGCTGGGAAGCACCTGATTTGGGCGAAATTATTGCCAAGATTGGGGGTGTGGCATGAATATCAAAATCATGGCCCATGTGCATTATCAAAAATATGCGTGGCAAGAAAAAGGGGAATATCGACTTGCTTCTTTTAAGCTGGACGACAGCGCCGAACGCACTTATGTCGGTGAGCAAGAGATTGAGATTGACATCCCAGACAACTACGACCCGAGGGCGCAACAGATTGCTGCGCTTGAGGCGCTCAAGCAGAAGGTCATGGCTGACTACCACAAAAGCGTGATGGAAATCAATGAGCGAATTGGCAAACTCTTAGCGTTGGAGGCAGCATGAACGAAACTTTAGAGGGTATGACCTTGCGCGATTACTTTGCGGCGAAGGCGATGGCTGTTTATTTTCAAGACCCAAACATTGAGGACATAGTTGGTGATCTCGCTTCAGTTGCCAATTGGTGCTACGAAGTGGCAGACGAAATGCTGAAAGCGAGGGAGCAATCATGAGTCTCTACCAACGCTGGCTAGATGCCAAAAAACTTGAGGCTGCCGCAGTCAAAGACCGCCGGGAATTAGAAGACTCAATGGTCAAAGAGTTTGCCCTGCCCAAAGACTTGGAAGGAACGGTCAACCATGAGGTTGACGGCTACAAGATCAAGATGGAGGGCCGCATTAACAAGAAGGTTGACTCTGACAAGCTGCAAATGTTGGCTGCGGAAGCTGGCCTATCCGAACACTTGTCCAGCCTTTTTAGGTGGAAACCCGAGATCAACGTAAAGGCATGGGATGCGGCTGCTGACGCCGTTACCGGGCCTTTGCTTGGTGCAATTACGTCCACGCCTGGACGCCCTACTTTCACAATCACAAAGGATTAAATCATGGCTTTCCTCGACGAAGAATTTAGCATCGACTCCCTGCCGCAAGGCACTTCTAACTTTGAGCCACTGCCCGATGGCTGGTACAACGCTACCATCACCGGCGCTGAAGTCAAAGCAACCAAGGCAGGCGATGGCAAGTACATCGCTGTCAAGTACACCATTACCGGCCCGACCCATCAGGGCCGGGTAGTTTTTGGAAACTTGAACATCAAGAATCCTAGCACCAAGGCTGAGGAAATTGGACGCCAGCAGTTAGGTGAGATTATGCGAGCCATTGGCCTTGCCAAAGTGCAGGATACCGACCAATTGATTGGTGGCAACCTGGGCATCAAGCTGACGGTCAAGACCGGCGAATACGCAGGCAATGAGATTAGGGGCTACCGCGCACTTGGCGGTGCTGCTGCGGCTGCTGTAACGCCGTTTAAGCCTGCTGGTGCAGCGCCTGCAAAGTCTGCTACGCCACCTAAGTTTGGTGCGTCACCGTGGGCCAAGAAAACCCCCGCCTAAAAAAAAGACCCCGCTTTTAACGGCGGGGTCAATCACTACAGGAGAGAACAACGTGCAAATACCCGAGTCCGAGATTACCATAACTTCACTGATCGACCAAGCCCATGAGGAACGCCTTGAAAAGCCCAGACCGCATTTAGGGGCAAGCACCTTGGGCCACCACTGCGAACGCTGGCTTTGGCTAAGTTTTCGGTGGGCGGTGCAGGAGAAGTTTAAGGGACGGATTCTCCGTCTTTTTCGGCGAGGCTTTAATGAAGAAGCCACCATCATTAGCGACCTACGGGCGGCAGGCATCCATGTCTACGGCACTCAAACCAAGGTGGACTTTGGTAGCCATGTCTCTGGCAGTTTGGACGGGGTTGGCAAGGGCGTACCCGGTGCGCCGAAAACAGAACACGTGCTGGAATTCAAGACCCATAGTCTCAAGTCATTCAATGATTTGGAAAAGCATGGCGTGGGCAAGAGTAAGCCCCAGCATTTCGTTCAGTGTCAGGTGTATATGCACGGGACTGCACTGAAACGTGCGCTGTACGTTGCCGTTTGCAAGGACGATGACCGCATTTACACCGAGAGAATTGAGTACGACAAGGAAGTGGCAAACAAGGCCATTGAACGTGGGCAGCGGTTGACTTTGACTGACCGCCTGCCACCACCTATCAGCACTGACCCAACGTGGTTTGAGTGCAAGATATGCCCTGGTCATGACTTTTGCCACGGCAGCAAGACGACAAAGCACGTTAACTGCCGTACCTGCGCCCACATTACGCCACTGAGTGATTCGACTTGGCACTGCGCCAAGTGGGATGACATTGTGCCGCTTGAGTCTCAACGTACCGGCTGCGAGTCTCATGTCCTGCACCCTGACCTAGTGCCCTGGAAGCGGCTTGAGGGGCCAAGCGATTGGGTTGCAGTCTACGAGATCGACGGGCTGGGGATTGCCAATGGTGAGCCAGGGGAAGGGGTGTATGGGTCAAAGGAACTGCTGGCTAATGCTGCGGCTTGCGCGAGTGGTGATCCGCTGATTGCTGAGGTGCGGCAGAAGTGGGATGGGAGGGTAGTGGGGTGAATGAACAAGGAGAATTAAATGAGTTGGCTCTTTTCGCAGGCGCTGGTGGAGGAATACTTGGTGGACACCTCCTTGGATGGCGAACAGTCTGTGCAGTTGAGTGGGAGCCATACCCAGCAAGCGTATTGTGCGCCCGACAAAATGACGGTCTTCTCCCGCCTTTCCCGGTTTGGGATGACGTACAAACCTTTAGAGGAGAGCCGTGGCGAGGAATTGTTGACGTTGTATCGGGCGGGTTTCCCTGCCAAGACATTTCAGTTGCTGGGGGGGGGGGCTGGCATTGACGGAGAGCGCAGCGGGATGTGGCGAGAAATGGCACGCATCATTCACGAAGTACGACCACGATATGTTTTTGTGGAAAACTCACCAATGCTCACTTCTCGGGGACTTGGAACCGTTCTTGGAGACTTGGCCTCAATGGGGTTTGATGCGAAATGGGGAGTGCTGGGAGCAGCAGACATTGGCGCACCACACCAAAGGAACAGGATTTGGATTGTGGGCAACGCTAGCAGCATCAGACGGTCAGCGGGGCGGGACGATCACGGACAAGATGACGGGTCAAAGCCTGCCACAGATGGTCAACACGCCAGCCAAATGGCCTACGCCGCAAGCCTCAGACAACAGGCCCAGAGCGACATTTGCGAGTACTCAAAGAAGGATGGAAATGGGCAAGCAAATCAGTTTGGAAGCGAAGGTGAAATGGACAACACCGACAGCACATATGGCGAAAGAAACAAATGCGCCAAGCGAATATTTAAGAAATACGCCAACATTAACAGCGCAAGCTGGTGGGCAACTGAACCCAACGTGGGTAGAGTGGCTTATGGGGTGGCCGCTAGGGTGGACAGACTTAAAGCCATTGGAAACGGACAAGTCCCACTGTGTGCCGCAACAGCCTGGAGACTCTTAAATGCTCCGTGAATACCAACAACGCACCATCGACCAACTCTACGCATGGTTTGAAGCAGGCAACCAAGGCAACCCCTGCTTAGTCCTGCCCACCGGGTCAGGCAAGAGCCACATTGTTGCCGCATTGTGCAAGGATGCCCTGCAAAATTGGCCCGAAACCCGCATCTTGATGTTGACCCATGTGCGCGAACTCATTGAGCAGAACGCCCAGAAGATGCGCCAGCATTGGCCGAATGCGCCACTTGGCATCTACAGTGCCGGGTTGCGCCAGAAAGAACTGGGCGAACCTATCACCTTTGCAGGTATCCAATCGGTGCGAAACAAGGCCAAGGAAATAGGTCATGTTGATCTGGTCATCATTGACGAGTGCCATCTGGTAAGCCACAAGGACGAAGGGGGCTATCGGAGATTGCTATCGGACATTTATCAGACAAACCCGAATGTCAGGGTGATAGGTTTGACTGCCACACCGTATCGCCTGGGCCACGGCTACATCACTGACAAGCCTGCTATTTTTAGTGCCCTGATCGAACCCACCAGCATTGAGGAACTTATCCACAAGAAGTATTTGTCTACTTTACGTAGTAAATTGACCCGTACCAAGCTGGAGGTGGACGGGGTGCATAAGCGTGGGGGCGAGTACATTGAGGCCGAGTTACAGGCTGCGGTGGACACTAAGGACAAGAACGTCAAGGTAGTGCGCGAGATCATCAAGCTGGGGGCCGAGCGCCAATCCTGGCTGATTTTCTGCGCCGGGGTTGCCCATGCCCACCATGTAAAGGAAGCCTTGACAGAACAGGGCATTGTTGCCGAGTGCGTGACCGGCGAGACACCGAGCGCCGAGCGTGACAAGATGTTGAGCGACTTCAAGGCAGGGCGCATCCGAGCGTTAACTAATGCCAATGTACTGACAACGGGATTTGACGCGCCTGGGATTGATCTGATAGCTATGCTGCGCCCTACCATGAGTCCTGGCTTGTACGTCCAGATGGCTGGGCGCGGCTTACGCATTGCCGAGGGCAAGACTGATTGCTTAGTCTTGGACTTTGCCGGCGTAGTCGAACAGCATGGCCCCATCACTGCGGTTAACCCACCACCAAAGAAGGGCGACAAAGTAGGCGAAGCGCCCGTAAAGGTCTGCGATAACTGCCAAGAGATATGCGGCTTGAGCGCCCGAGTCTGTCCGGCCTGCGGGACACCGTTTCCCGAACCAGTGCGCCCGACTCTTAAATTGTCCAACTTGGACATTATGGGCAACGAGGGCATTGACCTTGAAGTGACAAGCTGGCATTGGCGTAAGCATATCAGCCGAGCAAGTGGGAAGGAAATGCTCTCCCTGACCTATTACGGGGGTCTGTCCGACCTGCCAGTGACCGAATATTTGGCAGTAACTCACGATGGCTATGCCGGGGAAAAGAGCCGTAGGCTGCTGGCTGATATATCGCATCAAGCCAGTGTTGACCTAGATTATGGGGCCACTGACTTGCACCAGATGGCCCAGCAACTCACCGAGGGACTGCCACCAGCGCGGATTGAATTTAAGCGTGAAGGCAAGTTTTTTTCAATTGTTAGGAGAATGTGGACATGACTACCCGTCACCCCGAACCCCAAATAGTTACCCTGTACCGCGCCACTCTCAAAGCCGAGCCACCGAGGGTCTGCCATACGTGTGACCATTACAACAAAGAGGGCTGGTGCGAAGAATTCCACGATTATCCACCAGTGGAGTTTGCATCCGAGCCTGGGGGCTGCGCCTTGTGGGAGTGGGAAATACCCTTTTAATGGAGTCCGAACATTTCCAGCAAGTGCGCCTAGTGTCTTGGTTTCGCAGGACTTACCCTGGCGTGAGAATCTTTGCCGTGCCCAACGGGGGCCATCGTGGGGCGTCACAAGGCGCTGCGCTGAAGGCAGAGGGTGTAACCCCTGGCGTACCTGATTTATTCGCCCCTGAGTGGCTGCTATGGGTTGAAATGAAACGCGAGGCCGGGGGCGTGGTGTCACCAGTACAAAAGGACTGGATTGCCTACCTGGAGAGTATTGGGCACAGGGTCATCATCGGGCGTGGTTTCGAGGATGCCAAGCGGCAGATTTTGGACGTAAAAAAGCCCGAGGGTTAGTCGGGCTTGGGGTGGTGGGTTGAAAGGGGTGGTTACAGGTTTAGCAACACTGCCACCAAGGTGGCAAGCAGGGCTGCGAGTAGGATCAATTTGACCACCAGTTAACAAGGGCAAGGGCAAGGCAGGTAGCAATGCAGAGGGCTAGCAGGTAGTCCCAGATGGTTTCGTTCATTCTCCCATCCCCTTGCATACTGGGCACGTAGTCCCATCAAATTCACCCTCACCACTGCCAGAGCAAGCAGGGCAAATGCCTGGATCGTACTCGCCTGGGCCATCGTCTGCCATGTAACTGGCTAGGTCATCGTCATAATCAATCATGCTGTTACCTCTCTATTTACAATTTTGGCAACAATGGTAGTGATGTTTTCCCTATCATGTGAAAGCATGTTTCCCATAATGTCTAAAATTACACTATCAAACTCATTTTGAACTTTTATTTGTTCATTTGTGCCATTATTCTGCGAGGCATACCAACATTTGGCATCTGCCTTAATAATCCTGTCTAAATCTTTTTTATTAAGTCTGCGAAGATAGGCTGACAAAATGCGAGCGTGTTCTGATATATTCATTCTCTATTCTCCAGTAGTTAATGGCCTGCACAATGCAAACCCCTAAACCCTGCACTGGCAGGGCTTAGAGGGTGCATTAGGCAAGCTTGATTCTAATAATCTTACCTATTTTCTTGCCGTGAGCGGGGTATGCGATAACTGGCACTGTTTTATCGTAGCAAGCCCTGCACCCGTTGCATTTACCCTCATGCTCATATGCGCGACAAAGGGTAACCATGTCAGGATTAACCCGAGAATCGGGAACAATCACTGAACCATGCAAACCAGATATAAATTCACCAACAATTGAATCACTGGACGGGCGCACCATTACATTGTCAAGCTGCGCCATGGCACGTAGTACAAGTGCAAATTTGGGAAACTTGTGCATCCTGGTTGGGAGCCAATGTTTAACCCAAGGTGTACGCTGCATTACCTCTAGCATTTTTTCTGCTAGGCCCAAAGAATACATATCGCCCGAATCAAACCACCGAAAATAACAATCCCGCTCCAATTCTGCAACCATGTCGTCGCACCATTCCATACGCTGCCAATCGATGCGATTGAATTCGCGTGGGGCTTTGACATTGGCAAAGACATAGTTACCCGTTGTGGCGTAACAGCCCTTGCAGGCATCCACCAAGACACCGGGTGATTCAATGCTACCTGGGCAAGTGTCTAGGGCTTGCAGTGACCAGCTGCGGATGCCATCTAGCTTGCTTGTGATGCTGATTTTAGGTTTCTGCTCCATTGTGATCCTTTGGTAAACGGGACAATTCCCGACACTGCGCCCGATATAGGCGCAGTAGCTGGTGCTGTCAACCGAGCAAATTTTGCAAGTGAGCAAGGTACATTCGTTTATAGTGAGACTCAGCCCACATTCCTGCCATCGTGCCAAATTTGCGAATGGTTGAAATTTCGGCTCTTTTATGAGCCATGAGTTTAAATTTGTGATGCGGGTTCATGGTAGTTTCCTTGGTTGGTTGATTAGTAAGTAAGGCACTGTTCGTACATATCTGCATAGCCACAGGTTTGCATGAAATGTTCTGCAAAGGTGAGGGCAGACAACAGGTCAGAAAAGCTTTTGATGTACTGACCCTGCTCGAAAAGCTTGTAACCATCTTTTGTCTCGCGCACGACAATGAAGCCGTCACCGTCTGCACAGTACTCAAAACGAGCAGACTTGCCCTTGTATGCAGTGTTGACCTTGTATGCAGTGTTGAATTTTTCCCAAGATAGGGCAATTGTTGGATGTGTAAAATTGTCGATTCTCATGATGCTTTCCTTGGTTGGTGAGACTAGAGTGTAACTGATTTTCTTACGTGCAACATCTTTTATCACACTATTTACTAAGTGTTTACCCTTGCTTTTTACCTTGCACTTTTTGCATATGCACTGCACGTGCATTTCGTGCAACTGCACTTTTTGCACTTTCATTGCACGTGCAAAAAGTGCAATTCATGACAAAAACAACATAAAATTGCACGGGATGCACACACTCCTTAAGGAGTGTGCAATCGTGCAAATGTTGTGCAGCGTGTGCATGGGGGTAAAATGGGGTTTAATGACTAGGTGGTTAGTAACTTTGGGGAAACCAGATGTTTGAAGTGAATGTCAGGGCTGAGCTTTCGCAGGCTGTAATCGATAGCATGGTTGAAGACGGGCTGAGTCTTCGCAAAGCATCAGCAAAGCACCAGACGACCGCTCAGACGGTTCTACGGGCGGTTGCGGATAGCCCTGCCTTGGCGGAGCATTACGACCGCGCGCGCGCAGCGGTTATTGAGAGACTGGCGGATGAAGTAATGGAACTTGCGGATGCACCAGTGGCTAAGCTAGACAATGGCGCAACTGATCCCGGACTGGTGAGGCAAAGGCAATTGCAAGTAGATACACGCAAGTGGTTTCTCAGCAAGCTAGCCCCAAAAGTCTATGGGGATCGCCTAGACGTTTCAGTGAGCGATAACCGTATCTCTATTAGCGGCGCTTTGCTAGCCGCGCAGTCCCGGCTTGCACTGATGCACGATGCATCGCACGTGCAGGATGTGCAGACCAAGTTCGACCAGGGGGAGGGGGGAGGGCCGAGCAATTAGGGCCACAGCTACGGAGGCTCCACGAACAATTTTTATTTTTTAATATATATTCTCGCAGTCGCCTCCATGCACTATCGTGCTTTATTTTTTAATAATATATATGCAAACAACAATCTACCAACCAGAAGACGAGCAGGAACTCATGGCAAGGCTATGGGTTCCATCGCTTAAAGATAACCCACTGGCGTTTGTTTTGTATTTGTTTCCCTGGGGTCAAAAGGGTACACCGCTGGAGCATTTCTCTGGCCCAAGAAAGTGGCAGCGGGATGTATTGAATGATATTGCTACGCATATTAAAAATAACAAAGGAGTAATAGACTTCGCCGTACTCCAAGAAGCAGTATCAAGCGGAAGGGGTATTGGTAAGTCGGCATTGGTGTCATGGCTGACGATATGGATGCTGTCTACCAGGATTGGCAGCACAACCATTATCTCGGCGAACAGTGAGAACCAGCTACGGTCAATTACTTGGGCTGAGATTACCAAATGGCTGGCGATGTCTATTAACAGTCACTGGTTTGAAGTCTCAGCCACTCGGGTGACGCCTGCGAAGTGGTTGACTGAGTTAGTCGAGCGGGATTTAAAGAAAGGTACAAGGTATTGGGGTGTGGAGGGTCGGCTGTGGTCAGCGGAGAACCCTGATGCTTATGCTGGTGTACACAATTTTGATGGTGTGCTGGTGATTTTTGATGAGGCAAGCGGCATCGACGACAGCATCTGGGCGGTGACGGGGGGATTCTTTACGGAGAACACGCCGAATCGCTTTTGGCTGGCGTTTTCCAACCCACGGCGCAACACGGGGTACTTTTATGAGACATTTCACTCAAAACGGGACTTTTGGGTGACTAAGGTGGTGGATGCTAGGACGGTGGAGGGGACGGACAAAGCGGTTTATGGTCGAATTATTGATGAGTACGGGCCGGACAGTGCCCAGGCGCACGTTGAGGTGTATGGTGAGTTTCCGAGTGCGGGGGATGACCAGTTTATCCCATCGAATACAGTCGATGAGGCGATGAAAAGGCCGAAGTACAAGGACAATTCAGCACCAATCATTATTGGTGTAGACCCAGCGCGGTTTGGGGCTGATGCTACGGTCATTGCGGTGCGGCAGGGGCGGGATATTGTGGCGATTAAGAAGTATCGGGGTGATGATACGATGACGGTGGTGGGGCATATCATTGAGGCGATGGAGGAGTACAAGCCTGCGATGGTGGTAATTGATGAGGGTGGGCTGGGGGCGGGGATTGTGGATAGGCTCAAGGAGCAGCGGTACAAGATAAAGGGTGTAAACTTTGGGAACAAGGCCAAAAACCCGATCATGTACGGTAATATGAGAGCGCAGATGTGGGGTGACATGAAGGACTGGCTCAAATCTGCTAGTATTCCGCAGGATAGGTTTCTCAAAACAGACCTGATTTCGCCCTTGATGAAGCCTGACTCACGGGGTACGATCTTCTTGGAGAGCAAGAAAGAGATGAAAGCACGGGGTTTAGCTAGTCCAGACGCTGCGGATGCGATATGCGTGACGTTTGCTTTTCCTGTGGCGCATCGGGAGTACCGTGAGGCAGCGCCGCGCAGGTACTCAGATCACTCGGCGGTGTCTACTGGATGGATGGGATCATGAAAAAAGGTGTATCTTTATCAGTTGGGCGTGGCGAGAAGTTGCCAACGTCCAAGGGCGCTGGTTTGACTGCCAAGGGCCGTGCTGTATACAATGCAGCCACTGGCTCTAACTTGAAGGCTCCTGCCCCAAACCCCAAGACCAAGACAGACCAGGGCCGCAAGGATTCATTTTGTGCAAGAATGGGCGCAGTAGCGGCCAACGCCAAAGATGGCGAACGTGCCAAAGCAGCCCTTAAACGATGGAAGTGCTAATCATGGCTACAAAGAAAATAAATCCGTTTGGCAAAGGAGAATCCAAAAAGATGGAGGCTGCTGAAAAGAAAATGGCCCCAAGCAAAAAAGCCTATGCCGCTATGGAAAAGAAGATGGAACCCAGCCTCCACAAACCTATGGCAAGAAAGAAATAATGGCTACCAAACCCGGCCTCTATGCCAACATCAACGCCAAGCAAGACCGCATCAAGGCTGGTTCTGGCGAAAAGATGAACAAAGTCGGCAGCAAGGCAGCGCCTAGCAAGCAAGATTTTATAAATTCGGCTAAGACGGCGAAGAAGAAGTAATGAAACACAAGTTTGCAAACAATGGGACGTTGCCTGCAAACTTGCGGTTAAATCAGCTTCGGTATGATGTCAAGAAAAAATATGGGCTAAGTCTTGAAGAAACCACGTATTTGCGGTCACAACAATGCGAAATTTGCGGCCAAAAAGCAAGCAAAATGTGCATTGACCATAAAATACCAAAAACTTATCGAGGCGTTTTGTGCCAGCAATGCAACACTCGGCTAGGATGGTTTGAGAAACACATTGATGTTATCCTTGATTACGTTGAACGAGGCCCACAAAATGCCACTTATCAAAAACTCAAGTAAAATTGCATTTAGTAAAAATGTTGCGGCGGAAGTAAAATTGGGAAAACCGATTAAACAAAGCGTAGCCATTGCTTATGCTGTTAAGCGTGAAGCTGAAAAGTCCACCCCTAAAGGTAAGAAGAAATAATGGCTGACTACACCGGCATTAACAAGGTTGGTCAAGTTGCCAATGTCGGCGGGGGTGGTGACGGCAGCACTAATGATGACCAGCACGATATGCTGGCAACCATGCGCTCACGCTTGACAATGGCGGTGGATGCCTACAGTGACTCGCGCAGCAACGAACTAGACGACTTGCGATTTATGGCGGGTAGTCCAGACAACCAGTGGCAGTGGCCTGCTGATGTACTGGCGACTCGCGGGGCCGTCCAGGGGCAGACCATCAACGCCCGTCCCTGCCTGACTATTAACAAGTTGCCGCAACACGTGCGCCAGGTCACAAACGACCAACGCCACAATAGGCCCAGCGGTAAAGTTATACCTGCGGATGACGTTGCTGACCCTGAGATGGCAGAGATATTCAACGGGATAGTGCGGCACATTGAGTATATCAGTGACGCTGACACGGCCTACGACACGGCTTGCGAAAACCAAGTCACCTATGGCGAAGGCTACATTCGCGTATTGACTGAGTACTGCGACGAAAATAGCTTTGACCAAGACCTTAAAATTGGGCGAATTCGCAACTCATTTTCGGTGTTTATGGATCCCGCCATTCAAGACCCATGCGGTGCGGATGCACGGTGGTGTTTTGTTACGGACGATTTGCCCAAAGACGAGTACTACCGACTGTATCCCAACGCTGCACCTATCAGTAGCTTGCAGTCCCTTGGGATTGGCGACCAAGATTTAACAAACTGGTTGCGGGATGACACGGTGCGGATTGCTGAGTACTTCTATGTGGAATACAAACCAGAAACACTCAACCTGTACCCCAACAACATTACGGCGTTTAACAACACGCCTGATGACAAGCAACTCAAGATGCTCTACGGCAAACCTCTTAAAAACCGGGTTGTGCAGCGAGAAAAAGTCTGCTGGGTCAAGACTAACGGTTACGAGGTGTTGGAGAAGCGCGATTGGGCGGGTAAGTACATCCCTATTGTGCGGGTGGTGGGCAATGAGTTTGAGGTTGACGGGCAAATTTATGTCTCCGGCCTAGTGCGAAACGCCAAGGATGCCCAGCGGATGTACAACTATTGGGTTAGCCAAGAAGCCGAGATGCTGGCCCTGGCGCCTAAAGCCCCGTTCATTGGCTACGGTGGACAGTTTGAAGGGTATGAAACTCAGTGGAAAACTGCCAACACCACCAACTGGCCCTACCTTGAGGTCAATCCAGACGTAACTGATGGTGCTGGCGGTAGTCTGCCACTGCCCCAACGTGCCCAGCCTCCGATGGCCTCTAGTGGCCTTTTGCAAGCCAAATCAGGGGCATCTGAGGACATTAAAGCCGCAACTGGGCAGTACAACGCTAGTCTGGGCATGGGCGGGAACGAGCGCAGCGGCAAGGCTATCCTAGCCCGTCAGCGTGAGGGTGACGTTGGAACTTACCACTATGTTGACAACCTGGCCCGTGCCATTCGTTACGTCACTCGGCAACTGGTGGACATGATTCCAAAAATCTACGATACCCAGCGTATTGCCCGAATCATTGGTGAAGATGGTGAGACTGACATGGCAAAGATTGACCCGTCCCAAGAGATGCCGGTCAAAAAAATCGTTGACCAGCAAGGCATTCAGATTGACAAAATTTACAACCCCAATGTCGGCAAGTACGATGTGGTGGTGACAACCGGCCCAAGT
>Ga0214919_10001529_pt1 | contig 37618 bp, 39 predicted proteins | sample LL1503_MetaG_FD_177994 | JGI IMG/M metagenome (GOLD analysis project Ga0214919, IMG submission 177994) | Freshwater microbial communities from Lake Lanier, Atlanta, Georgia, United States - LL-1503 | ecosystem: Environmental > Aquatic > Freshwater > Lake | place: USA: Georgia | collected...
TAGCTTCCGGAAATCTTTGGAGAACTTCAACTGTCTTTAAAATAAGATCATCGAAATCAAAAGCATTGGCATCTCGCAGACGCTTTTGATAAAGACCGTAACACTCTGCGACTACTTCTTCGATATGGGTTTTTGCTTGGTTTGTATAATCTGCTGGCCCGATTAATTCATTTTTAGCATTACTGATCATTGCTGCAATTTGACGTGGTGGATAGCGTTTAGGATCTAAATTTAAATCTCTTCCGATTAATGTGACAAGTCGCACGCTATCTGCTTGATCATAAATTGAAAATGATGGCGAGAATCCAGCAATTGAAGCTTCTTGACGCAAAATTCGCACACAAGCAGAGTGAAAAGTTGTCACCCACATTGATTTAGCTCTTGGCCCCACCAATGCCGCTACTCGTTCACGCATTTCTCCTGCGGCCTTATTCGTAAAAGTAATTGCCATAACTTCATATGGAGCAACTCCACATTCGGCTAGCAAGTAGGCGATTCGATTTGTCAGTACTCGAGTTTTTCCAGAGCCGGCGCCGGCCACAATCAACAATGGAGAACCGGAATGAACCACTGCATCACGCTGGGAGGGGTTTAATCCATCAAGGAATGGGTTATTTCCGGTCTGATCACTCATAATGTACGAGCCTAGCCATAAGAGCCGTCAAGGAGAGTTCATGCCACCGATCGAAGACAGTGAAATCAAACGCGTTTTAGTCATCAGTGCTCATCCCGATGATTCAGATTTTGGAGCTTCAGGAACAATTGCGCAGTGGATTAAAAAGGGTATTGAAGTGGCATATGTTTTTTGCACTAATGGCGATCAAGGCGGCGAAGCATCAGGTTTCACTAAGGAAGAGATGCCCGCGATTCGCCAACGTGAACAAATTGCAGCAGGTGCGGTAATCGGCGTAACTGATATTACATTTTTAAATTATGTTGATGGACATCTTGAAGCAACACTTGGTTTACGAAAAGACATTGTTCGCCAGATTCGTAAATCTCAACCAGATCGAATGGTTTGTCAAAGTCCAGAAAGAAATTGGGATCGCATTGGTGCCAGCCATCCAGATCATTTAGCTGCAGGTGAAGCATCAATTCAAGCGGTCTACCCAGATGCTCGTAATCCTTTTGCATTCACCGATTTGTTGGACAATGAAGGCTTACAACCTTGGCGGGTTAAAGAAGTTTGGGTGACAGCTTTCGCTAATCCAGATCATTATGTTGACATCACTGACACTTTTGACTTGAAAATGAAAACATTGCACGCTCATGCATCGCAAACGTCACATAACCCGGAGTTGGAAAATTTAGTTAAAGAGTGGGGAACGCGAACTGCCGAGGCAGCTGGTTTTGCTGAAGGCCGAATTGCTGAAGCATTCCGAATCGTTAATACAAATTAATTTAATTGTTTAATTAATTTGCTGCAGGTGCAGCTGGTGCTCCTCCCCCTTGTCCGCCGCGTTGTCTGCCGCCACCTGGGCCGCCTTGTCCACCACCGAATCCGCCGCCACCTGGAAATTGCGCACGACATTTTTCAAATGCAGCGGAGATAGTTGGATCAGTCAGATCTGGTCGAGCACCAGGTGCAAATTCAATTCCTGCGTCAGTCAAACATTTACGGAGCTCACCGTTTCCGCCACCTGGGCCACCTGGGCCACCTGGCCCACCTTGCCCACCCTGACCGCCAGGTGCAGCACCATCAACTGCAGGAGCGCCATTTTGTGTTGTCGGACTCTTGCCGTTTTTATTTTTAGTTGTGGCTTTTTGTTTTCCACTTTTATTACTGGTAATTGGAGTTTGGTTTGCTTGAGTGCTGGTAATTGTTCCTTGTGGGGAAAGTACGCCGTTACCAGCGCCACTACGACCTTGGCCACCACCGAATCCACCGCCCATTCCACCGCCTTGAGTTAGTGCAATTGGAGTTATTGATCCATCAGCTGCGGTTTCACCTGTTGCAGTTAATCGATCGCCAACTTTAAGTGCTGCTATATCTTGGCGAGAAGTACTTAATACCGGAGTATCGGCTGCTGCTTTAATTTCTATATTTTTACCATCTCGACTTTGGATCGTAATAGTTGTTCCATCAATTTTAGTAATAGTTCCCGAAGTTCCACCTGTTCCTGGCGCGGCAGGAGAAGCAAATCCTCCAGCGCCACCACCGTTGCGGCCAACCCGCCCAGCAAAATTTGCATTTGATCCAGCCGCACTTCCAATTGCAAAACCATTGGTAGTTGCCGTTGTGTGGTGTGCGTACCAAACTCCGCCCGATGCACCGACTGCTACTAGCAGCAAACTCATCAGTACAGTTGTCAACTTATTTGTCCACTTATACGCCGCTTTTTCTAACTCGGCTGAAAGGTCGTCAACAACATCCGCTGACTTTGCGAATAAGTCGAATTCATTATTCATAACGGAGTGCCTCGATTGGTCGTAGGGATGCTGCTCTGCTTGCTGGATATCCGCCGAAGAAAAGTCCAATAAATACGCTAACGCCAAAAGCTAGAAAAACTGAGGATGGAACTATTACCGGCTTCACGCCAACGATCATAAAGTTTGAACCGATAAACCCAACAATCACTCCAAGAATTCCGCCAACCAGAGAGAGGATTGTTGCTTCAATCAAGAACTGCCCAAGAATTGCACGACGGCGAGCACCTATTGCTTTACGAATTCCAATTTCACGAGTTCGTTCAACAACGGTAACCAACATGATGTTAGTAATTCCAATTCCGCCAACAAGAAGTGAAATTGCAGCAACAGCGCCTAAAAGAACTGTAAAAACTTTAGTAGTAGATGTAGTCGTAGCAAGCAAACTCGCTTGATTTAGCAATCGATAGTCACGGCTATTTACATTAGAGATTCCATGACTCTTATCCAAAATACTTTCGATTTCAATTTGAGCTTGGTCTTGTACTTTTGCTGATTTTGCTTGAACAACTATTGAAGAAATATTTCCATATCCAGTTAGTGCACGCTGCACCGCAGTAATCGGTGAAATAATTAAACTATCACCGTCGAGAAAACCATTTGATCCTGCTGTTTCAGTCAATCCAACAATGCTAAATGGGATGCCACCGCAACGCATTACTTTCCCAATTGGATTCTCTTCGCCGAATAAATCACTTGCTGTTGTTTTACCTATTACTGCTACTCGTCTTCCTTCAGTCACGTCATCATTTGTAAAGTAAGTTCCTTTTACAACTTTAGTATTTTTTGCCTCAAAATAAGATGGCCATGTTCCAATAAAACTGGCTGGGGTCGTTGAACTACTTCCATTTGTACATACTGATGTTGCATTTGAAACTGGTGCTGCTTGTTTTACATTTGGCGCACTCTTTTTATCTGACAGTTGAACGGCATCACCAACAGTTAATGGCTTACCTTGCGTATTTCTTGATTGGGCTCGTGCTCCAAATCCACCGCCACCTCGCATTACCGTAATTGTATTTGTACCTAACTTCGCGATGTTGTCTTGGATTTGTTTACTTGAACCATTTCCAACTGCAACAAGAATAATTACTGATCCAACACCAATTAAAATTCCCAAAGTTGTTAGAGCTGAACGTAATCTATTTGCTACAAGACCGCGTACTGCAAAGCGCACCATTTCAAAAAAGTTCATGCGAGCACCATGGCTGTATCTTCAATAATCTTTCCATCTCGCATTCGGATCGTGCGCTTTGCACGTTCGGCTACATCTGCTTCGTGCGTGATTAAAACTACCGTGCGACCAGCAGCATTAACTAAATCAAATAGATCTAATAAATCAGCGGTTGATTTTGAATCCAAAGCTCCGGTTGGTTCGTCGGCAAGCAAGAGAGCTGGTTTAGTAACTAGCGCACGTGCTACGGCAACGCGTTGTTGCTGACCACCGGAAAGTTCAGTTGGCTCATGGGTTAATCGATCAGATAGCCCAACTAAATCAAGTGCTTTTAACGCACGCATACGGCGTTCTTTTATTTTAATGCCCTGGTAGGCAAGTGGAAGTTCGACATTAGCTAAAGCTGATGTTCGTGGAATCAAATTGAATGATTGGAAAATAAATCCAATTTTGCGCCCACGTACTATGGCTAACTGATTTTCATCAAGAGATGCCATATCTATTCCATCTAGATAATAGTCACCGCTACTTGGAATATCTAAAGCACCGATGACATTCATTAATGTTGATTTACCAGAACCAGATGCACCCATGATCGCAACATATTCACCTGGGTATATCGCAAGCGATACTCCATCTAGTGCAAAAATTGCTGATTCACCGGAACCATACTGTTTTACAACATCGTGCAGATCAATAATTGGTGCGTTATCCACGTCCGCCGCCACCTCCGCCTCCTCCGCCACCACGTCCGCCGCCACCAAAGCCGCCGCCGCCAGCTCCACTTAATCCACCAAATCCTTGTGGAACTCCAACACCTGGGAATCCGCTACTGGATGTTGTAGTCGTTGCATTTAATGCAACTTTCTCGCCCTCTTTTAGACCAGCTTGAACTTCAGTTTCACCATCGCCCTTTAATCCAATAGTTACTTGGCGTGATTCGATGCTCTCCTTGCCACCTTTAGTTGTTATCACGCGAACAATGGAACGGTTGCCAGCGCTCCTGATTGCAGAAGCTGTAACTTTTACAACCCCAGCTGCTGATCCAGTTGTAACTGTTGCAGTTGCAGTCATTCCAGGTTTTAATCCAGCAATTGCTTCACTTAAATCAAAAGTCACAGTGTATGAAACTACATTATTTGCAGTTGTAGGCAATGGGCTCACTTGAGCCACAACTCCATTGGCATTCACGTTAGGTAGGGCTTCAAAAGTAAATGTCGCACTTTGTCCTACTTGAATTTTCGCAGCATCTGCTTCAGAGAAGCCTGCTTCCACTCGCAAAGCACTCACATTTGTCAGCACTATAAAGCCGGTGACACTCCCTGTTGTACTCGAGCTTTGAGTTCCTGCAGATTGACCTACGGTTGCTGAAATTGAAGCTACTTCCCCGGCAACTGGGGCATTAATTGTAGTAGCAGCCAAATTCTTCTTTGCTTGATCCAAATTTGCTTCTGCTGTTTTTATTGAAGCCGCAGCTGTATCTAAATCATTTTTATTTGCAGCCTGAATTGCTACTGCCAAACCTGCTTGTTGAAGATCGTAAGCAAGTTGAGCTGAAGCAATTGCATTCTTCAAGCTCTGAATTGTTTGTGCATCTTTTTTCAAACTAATAGTTTGTGATGCTAATGCGTTCTGATAAGAAACCTCTAAAGAAGCCAAACTCTGAGCATCTTTCTTAAGGCTCATACTTTGAGTAGTAAGTGAATTATTATAAGAAGTTTTTGCACTTTGAATTGAGTTCATATATCCCTGGAAAGTTCCACAAGATGTAATGACACTATTTGCCGTTGCTACTGTTATGGAATCACAAAACTCAGTGCTCATCATGGTATTAATTTTCAACCAATTATCTAGAGTCTTTTGAGAATTATCCCAACTACTCTTAGCTGCATCAACTGAAGCTTGATAAGTTGTTGCACTTAATGCTGTGTTCACTTTTGCATCATCTAAACTTTTCTTCGCTGCATCAACAGATGCTTGATATGTAGCAACATTAAGAGCGATAGAGGCGCTCTGATCATCAAAGTTTTTTTGCGCTGTTTCAAATGAGGCTTTCGATTGAGCTACTTGCAGATCAACTTGTTTTTGCTCATCGACTGTTCGAGTCTTAGTTAATTTATCAAGTGCAACCTTTGCTGAAAGTAACGAAGCTTCGGATTGCGTGACTGAAATCTTTTGAGTTGAAGAGTCTAATTGTGCCAGCATTTGACCTTGCGAAACTTTTTGGCCGACTTTTACATATACATTTGTTAAAATCCCATTAACTGTTGGTGATACTCCAACATCCCCTGGGCTCGTAACTGTTCCACTCGCTGAAACTGTTGCAGTCACATCGCCAAGAGAAACAGTAGCCATTGGCGTAGCTGTGCTACTTGCCGCACTTGGATGAAGTAGGTTCCACCCCCACCAAGAAGAGCCAAGTATTAGCGCCAAGATTGTGGCGTTGACCAACATGATTCTGGGAGATTTGCCAAGTTTCATACGATGATAATCCATTAAAAGGCTGTGAAATCTCTGTGATTTCCGAAAAACTCTTGATTATTTTTTTTTGTAACCGACAGGGCATTTTGGATTGGTGCCCGAAAGCTTTTGGGTTTTCTTACCGTTTAGGCAAATAATCGTTTTCACTTGCTTCTTAACCCCGACTGGGGCAGCAACTTCGATCTTGGTTTGAGGCTGAGCCTGTTCCATAAAAATATTTGTTTTCTTGGAATGCTTCAACGGCGATCCTTTAGTTGGAGGTGCCTACTCTTTGCACCAGCCTATAGGAAAGATCTACTCCCACTCAATAGTTCCAGGAGGCTTGCTCGTAATATCTAAAGTAACTCGATTGATTCCAGCAACTTCATTTGTAATTCGGTTCGAAATTTTTGCCAGCACGTCATAAGGCAATCGCGACCAATCAGCGGTCATCGCATCTTCACTCGATACTGGACGTAAAACAATTGGGTGTCCGTAAGTACGACCATCGCCTTGCACTCCAACACTGCGCACATCTGCAAGCAATACAACCGGGCATTGCCAAATTTCACGATCCAAACCAGCAGCATGTAATTCATCTCGCACAATCAGATCAGCTTCACGCAAAAGATCTAAACGTTCTTGGGTAACTTCTCCAATAATTCGAATTGCTAGCCCCGGACCTGGGAAAGGTTGCCGCCAAACAATTTCCTCTGGCAGATTAAGTTGCAATCCAACTGCACGGACTTCATCTTTAAACAATGCGCGCAATGGTTCTACTAATTCAAATTTAAGATCATCTGGAAGTCCACCGACATTGTGGTGGCTTTTAATATTTGCAGTTCCGGTACCGCCACCAGATTCCACAACATCTGGATATAAAGTTCCTTGTACTAAAAACTTAACTTCAGTTGTGGCAATTTCGCGAGCAGCAGCTTCAAAAGCCCGAATAAATTCACGGCCGATTATTTTTCGCTTTTCTTCTGGATCCGTAACGCCCTTTAATGCGTTCAAAAAAGTTGCTTTTGCATCTACAGTCTTTAAAGTAATTCCAGTTGCGGCAACAAAATCCCGCTCTACCTGTTCGACTTCCCCACTGCGCAAAAGTCCGTGATCGACGAAGACGCAGGTTAATTGTTTGCCAATTGCTTGCTGAACTATCGCAGCAGCAACAGCAGAATCAACACCTCCAGATAAACCGCAGATTGCCCGGGCATCACCAACTTGAGTTTTAATCAAAGCAATTTGTTCTTCGGCAATATTTGCACTTGTCCAATTTGGATCACAACCAACTACATCAATCAACCAGCGGCGCAAGATCTCTTGACCATGAGTTGAATGCAAAACTTCGGGGTGGAATTGCACGCCGGCTAATTTTCCATCGCTACTTTCAAATGCAGCGATCGGAGTTTGTACGGTTGAGCCAGTTGTCACAAATCCTTTAGGGGCTTTGGTCACACTATCCCCGTGTGACATCCACACCTGTTGTTCTGTAGGAAGACCCGAAAGTAAGCCCTTTGAATTTTCAACTTTAAATTCAGTTCGGCCGTACTCAGATTTACCAGTTTTAGCTACTTCGCCACCGAGTGCTGCAGCCATGACTTGAAAGCCATAACAGATTCCAAAGATTGGAATCCCAGAATCAAAAAGTGCGGAATCTAACTTTGGTGCTTCAGGAGCATAAACACTTGCAGGTCCACCAGAGAGAATTATTGCTTTAGGATTCATTGCCACAATTTGAGCAACAGTAGTTGTTGAAGGAATTATTTCGCTGTAAACATTTACCTCACGCACGCGACGAGCAATTAATTGTGCGTATTGCGCACCAAAATCAACAACTAAAACTAAATCACGCGCGATGGATAACCACCTCAACCCGTTGGAATTCCTTGACATCTGAATAACCACTTGTTGAAATTGCGCGACGCAAAGATCCAACTAAATTCATCGATCCATCGGCGGTGCGTGAAGGGCCATTGAAGATTTCAGCAAGTGTTCCGACAGTGCCAACATGTACCCGCTCACCGCGTGGAAGTGTGTCGTGACTTGCTTCGCTGCCCCAGTGCCAACCTTTTCCGGGTGCTTCAACTGCCTTTGCGAGTGGAGAACCCATCATCACTGCATCCGCGCCACATGCAATCGCTTTCGCGATATCACCACTTCTAGTTACTGATCCATCGGCAATAACATGAACATAACGTCCACCTGATTCATCTAAATATTCACGCCGGGCTGCAGCAACTTCAGCGACAGCTGTTGCCATCGGTACTGCAATTCCAAGTACTTGGCGAGTGGTGTGCGCTGCTCCCCCACCAAAACCAACTAGTACGCCAGCAGCGCCGGCGCGCATTAAGTGAAGTGCACCGGATGCAGTTGCACATCCTCCAACAATTACTGGAACATCTAATTCATAAATAAATTTCTTTAGATTAAGTGCATGGTCACCAGTTGAAACATGTTCAGCGCTAACTGTGGTTCCGCGAATCACAAATAAATCCACACCGGCATCAATAACAACTTTGGCGAATGCTGCAGTACGCGCAGGTGATAGCGCAGCAGCAACAGTTACACCTGCTTCACGGATCTGCGCAATACGTTCTTTAATTAATTCCGGTTTAATCGGTTCTTGATACAACTCTTGCATCCGACGAGTTGCTTGGTGATCTGGAACCGAGGCAATTTCACCCAGTGGAATCCGTGGATTCTCATAACGAGTCCACAGTCCCTCTAAATTTAGAACACCAACGCCGCCTAATTTTCCGATTTCAATTGCAGTTTCTGGGGATACAACTGAATCCATGGGAGCGGCCATCATTGGAATATCAAATTTGTAAGCATCAATTTGCCATGCAGTAGAAACATTCTCAGGGTCGCGAGTACGACGACTTGGCACAATTCCAATATCGCTAAATGAATAAGCTTGTCTGGCCCGCTTACCGGGTGCTAACTCAATCTCGCTCATATCATTTCCCTAACTTTCTTAGTTATTTTGAATAATTTGGCGCTGATACTGTCATGTCAATGTCATGTGGGTGTGATTCTTTTAAACCTGCTGAAGTTATTTGTACAAACCGACCATTTTTTTGTAAATGTGCAATATCTGGCGCACCGGCATAACCCATGCCAGAACGTAAACCACCAACAAGCTGGTGAATGACAGCTGCAACATCACCACTGAAACGAACTCGACCTTCAATACCTTCAGGCACTAATTTATCTTCCGACAAAATATCATCTTGCATGTATCGATCTTTTGAATATGAAGGAGTAGCACCGCGCGACTGCATTGCGCCAAGTGATCCCATTCCACGATACGCCTTAAATTTGTTTCCGTTTTCTTCAATTAATTCACCAGGTGATTCGGTACATCCAGCTAACAATGACCCGATCATCACAACATCAGCTCCTGCAACAATTGCTTTGACAATATCTCCGGAGTATTGCAGCCCACCATCTGCTATTAATGGAATGCCGGCTGGGCTGCATGCTTTGTACGCTTCCATAATTGCTGAAATTTGGGGAACTCCAACACCTGCTACAACGCGGGTTGTACAAATTGATCCGGGACCAACTCCAACTTTCACCGCATCTGCACCAGCGTTAATTAATGCTTGAGCACCAGCACGAGTAGCAACATTTCCACCAATTACTTGTTGAGTTGGCGAAAACTTTTTAATTTTTTCAATTGCAGTAAGTACACCTTGATGATGTCCATGTGCCGTATCGACAACTAAGAAATCAACTCCTGCCTCAATTAATGCAAGTGCGCGCGCATATCCATCTTCCCCGACACCAACAGCGGCGCCGACATGAGTCGCGCCTCCGGTTTTTGCTTGTTTTACATGAGCGACTTGATCTTCTATAGAAAGATTACGGTGGATGATTCCAACTCCGCCAGCTTTTGACATTGCAATCGCCATCGCTGATTCAGTAACTGTGTCCATGGCTGAAGAAATAATTGGGACTTTGAGTCGATGTTTTGCGGTTAAATTAGTGGCAGTATCTACTTCACTTGGAACTACCTGTGACTCATCTGGCAATAGCAGTACATCATCAAAGGTCAGCCCGAGCATCGCGACTTTTTCAAAATCTCGCATCGCAACCCCCGTTCATCCAACTTCCACTCTCTGAACCGAATCCTACTGATCAGGGAAGCAGGTATTTACGCAGTTAAAGATCCACTCCTAAAGTTGAGCCGATGATCTCGCATGCTTCCGACAACCCACCAACCAACGTTGCATCAGCGCACCGGCCGGCTTCCCAACCTGGACCTCCCAAAAGCAATCGGGGGGATGGACGGACCGCTGGCAATGCGGCGGCAATTGAATAATCTGCGTTTTGAGGTAACTGAGCCCAGACAAATACAACCGGTGGGGCAACTTTGCGGACTACTTCAACAAGTGAATCTACTGGAGTACGTGCCCCAAAAAAGTGCGCTTGAATATTTCGCTCTGCCAAAGCAGCCAAAAGGGCATGCAGCGCCAGGCTATGTGACTCTTCACCGATTGCAGCAAGAACGATTGGTTTAGCATTTACCGGATTTTCAATTTCAGCTGAGACCTCACGCAAGATTTTAATGACAATCTCAGTGAGCAAATGCTCATTCGTGATACCAAGTCCAGTTCGCGCCCAATGATCCCCAACTTTCATAAAGGTAGGAGTCAAGATCTCAACCCAAGTAGGGATTACACCGTTGGCCAAAATTTCACGGCGGATAATTTCATTAACAAAAGAAATATCTAAACTTTCTAACGCTTTTAAAATCACTTCTACAATTTCCGCACGTTCTTCAAATTTGATTGTCGGTAAATTCTCAGCTTCGCTAACGTCAGCATCGATTGCGATCAAAGCCGCCTCTTTTGGCGAAACTCCAGAAATCACCAGCCGGCGCATTACCGAAATTCGGGCTACATCAACGCGGTCATACTTGCGGTGGGCGCCAACCTCATGACCTGATGGTCCGAGACCGTATCTACGAGCCCAGGTGCGCAAGGTGGCTGGGGCGACTCCCAGGCGCCGAGCGAGCTCACCAACGGTGATTTCGATCTCATCATTCATATGACTAAACCTTTCATGCGTAAAGGTATTTGCCAACTCGAAAATAAAGTATATAGTCATCTGAACAACCTATGGCGCGATTGCCAAGGTTACTTTAAGTACGAAGGGCATGATCATGGCTGAGGTATCCAGGCTTCCGCTCCCAATTGCAGATAATTGGGATTGGCAAAGTAATGGCGCCTGTCGAAGTTACCCACCCGAGTTGTTTTTCCATCCTGAAGGTGAACGTGGACCAAGTCGGCGTGCGCGCATCAATGAAGCAAAATCAATTTGTGGAAATTGCCCAGTAATTTTGCAATGCCGTTCGCACGCGCTTTCTGTGCAAGAGCCGTACGGTATTTGGGGCGGTTTATCAGAAGATGAACGAGAATTAATTATTGCCAGAGAAGGCCGTCGCGGAGTTGTTGCTTAACCCCTTAACAACAAAAAAAAGACCGGTGTTAGATTATTAAAAATCTATCGCCGGTCCTTTTTATTTACTGATTTGTTTACTAATTAATGTGAGTGCCCGCCAGCTCCGTGTGAATGTCCGGTGCTTGCTCCATTATTTTCATCATCTTCTTTCTTTTCGTACACAAGAACTTCAGTGGTAATAAACATGGCGGCAATGGATGCAGCATTAGCAAGCGCAGAACGCGTTACCTTGACTGGATCAATGACGCCATCTTTCACCAAATCACCGTAAACATCAGTTGCTGCATTGAAGCCTTCATTTTTACCGAGTTCACGAACTTTGGCTACAACTACATAACCTTCAAGTCCAGCGTTCTCAGCAATCCAACGAAGTGGTTCATCGCAGGCCTTGCGTACTAAACGCACACCAACAGCTGCGTCGCCAGTTAATCCAAGATCGCCTTCAAGTGCATCGGCAGCGTGCACAAGTGCTGCGCCTCCACCTACAACGATTCCTTCTTCAACTGCTGCACGAGTTGCCGAGATTGCATCCTCAAGACGGTGCTTTTTTTCCTTTAATTCAACTTCGGTATAAGCGCCAACTTTAATTACACAAACTCCACCAGCAAGTTTGGCAAGACGCTCTTGCAACTTCTCGCGATCCCAATCAGAGTCAGAACGTTCGATCTCCTTGCGGATCTCACTAACACGTCCATCAACATCTGCTTTGTTTCCTGCTCCATCAACAATGGTGGTTGCATCTTTGGTAACCACAATGCGACGAGCACGACCAAGAAGTGTTAAATCGATTTGATCAAGTTTTAATCCAACATCTGGAGTAATAACAGTTGCGCCAGTTAGCACAGCAATATCTTGCAACATTGCTTTACGGCGATCTCCAAAGCCAGGTGCCTTAACTGCAACAGAGGTGAAAGTTCCGCGCATACGGTTAACTACCAATGTTGAAAGAGCTTCACCTTCGACATCTTCAGCGATAATCAAAAGTTGCTTTCCTGAGTTAACAACTTTTTCAAGAAGTGGAAGCAATTCATTTAGTGCTGAAATCTTGGTACCTGATACCAAAATGTAAGCATCTTCCAAAACAGATTCCATGCGCTCGGCATCAGTTACAAAGTATGGAGAGATATATCCCTTATCAAATTGCATTCCCTCAGTGAACTCCAACTCAAGGTTGGTGGTTGAGGACTCTTCGACGGTGATAACTCCATCTTTTCCAACTTTATCCATTGCATCAGCAATTAGATTTCCAATTGCAACATCTTGTGCTGAAATGGTTGCTACATCTGCAATCTGAGCTTTGTCGATTACTGGAGTTGCGTTTTCATGCAACTTCTTGGTAATTGCGACGACAGCTGCTTCGATTCCAGCCTTTAGTCCCATTGGTTGTGCGCCGGCTGCGAGGTTACGTAATCCCTCACGGACCATTGCTTGTGCAAGAACGGTTGCTGTTGTTGTTCCGTCTCCGGCAACATCATTAGTTTTGGTTGCTACCTCTTTAACAAGTTGGGCGCCCATGTTCTCAGCTGCATCAGAGAGTTCAACCTCTTTGGCAATTGTGACACCATCGTTGGTGACAGTTGGGTTTCCATATTTCTTGTCGATAACAACATTTCGGCCCTTAGGTCCGAGTGTTACTTTTACGACATCGGCGAGCGCATTTACGCCGCGCTCCATCGCACGACGAGCTTCTTCATCAAACTGTAAAAGTTTTGACATCTAGGTACGCCTACTTTTCAAGAATGGCGAGTACGTCGCGTGCAGATAGCACGAGGTATTCCTCACCGTTGTACTTAACTTCAGTTCCGCCGTACTTGCTGTAAATAACATTGTCGCCAACTTTGACATCCATTGGAACGCGAACGCCATCATCAAATCGTCCTGGGCCAACTGCAATAACAGTTCCCTCTTGTGGCTTCTCTTTAGCAGTATCTGGAATTACCAGACCTGATGCAGTTGTTGTCTCTGCTTCACTTGCTTTAACAACAATGCGATCTTCTAGTGGCTTAATTGATACCGACATTCCCGGCTCCTTCGCTATTTTCATTCGTTAATTTGCTTTAGTTAATTTTCTGTACCTGCTTGGATCCACCGCCCACCATCCGCGGCCAATTAGCAGTGTCAGGGTGAGAGTGCTAACGCCAAGGGTAAAGGGTTGGGTTGGGACGGTCAATTTGAGGTTTTATTAAGCGAACAGCACCTGTTCAACAGCTGCTCCTGGATCCACAGCCAGCCCGGCTGCGCTGGGCGCACGTCCGGCCTGGATCGCAAGTGAGCCAAGGGCAGCGACCATTGCCCCATTGTCGGTACACAAACCAGGGCTCGGAATCGCCAATTTAAGGCCGGCCGCCGTACTCCGCTCGATCGCCAAAGCTCGCAGCCGTGAATTTGCCGCAACGCCCCCAGCAATTAATAGGTGTTCCAGGCCTTGTCGCTTGGCCGCCAAAACCGCTTTGCTCAAAAGCACATCCACAACCGCTTCTTGAAATGAGGCGGCGATATCGGCTCGGGCACTTTGTGACAATGGGCCATCCTTTTTAACAGCTAATTCAATGTGCCGCGCAACTGCACTCTTTAACCCGGAAAAAGAAAAACTAAACTCTTTAGTTGATCGATCAGTTTCATCTGTAAACAAAGTCATCGCTCTTGGAAAATTAATCGCATTTAAATTTCCGGTTGTGGCTAATCGATCTAACTCTGGACCACCAGGAAATGGCAAACCTAATAAACGGGCAATTTTGTCAAATGCTTCACCAGCAGCATCATCCATAGTCGCGCCCATAACAGTAATCGCATCGGTAACCTCATCAACTTTTAATATTGATGTATGTCCCCCACTAACCAATAAAGCAATGGTCGGTGGAATCACTTGATCTGAATCTAAATACTCAACAGCAACATGTGCTGCTAAATGATTTACACCATAAAGTGGAATACCAAGTCCAGCGGCTAAACCATTTGCCGCGCTTGCACCAACTAAAAGTGCACCAGCTAACCCGGGACCTGCCGTTACTGCAATTGCGTCAAGATCCGTCAATTTAACTTTGGCGGTTGCAAGTGCCCGCTCTATGGCTGGCAAAATCGCATCAACATGTGCACGAGCAGCAACCTCTGGAACTACGCCACCGAACCTGGCATGTTCGGCAACACTTGATGCGATTTCATTTGCTAATAACTTTCGTCCCAGGACTATTCCAACACCAGTTTCATCACATGAGGATTCAATTCCCAGAACCAAGGGCCCTGAAGATTTAGTTGATTTACTCATGAGCAGCACCTAAGATTTTCTGCATAATAATTGCATCACTTCTTTTGTTATGTGGCCGGGCATTTTGGTAATAGTTTTTGCGGACCGATATTTGAGTAAATCCATTTTTCGCATACAACGCACGTGCTTGTTCATTTTCAGCACGTACTTCGAGGAAAATTGCTGGGGCATTGCGCTCGATCGCCGCATTTATCAAAAGATCTAATAGCCCTTGGCCAATCCCGTTGCCTTGATATTGAGCACTTACGCTGATGGTTTGAATATCAGCATCTGCGCCATCACCCGGGCAGAAAAGCCCAGCAAAAGCCACAACCTTTTGGGTCGCCGCAACTTCAGCTACAAAATAACTTCGAGTTTTTGGAACTCCAGCCAACTCCTCTTTGAATTGAGCTAGGTTCCACGGATCTGGAAACAATTGCTTTTCAATCTCTAAAACCATGCCTAAATCAAAATTAGTCATGGCTCGATATTTAAGTTCAGCTAACTTTGGCAAAACCGCGTCAGGTTTTCGCAAATATAAAGGTTGGGTGCGCACCGAATTTGGTTGTGTAGCCAACATAACTAATGCCAATGGATCTGGAAATCCAAATTCGATAACTGGCAAACTCTCAAAATCTACTTCTTCCCTTTTTGCTACCGCCGGCTCAGTGATCCGCTCGCCATTTTTTTGGTACTTCGCCCAATAGATTTCTTTGCGGCGTGCATCGGTGATCACATAAAAATCTGAAGCCATCTCAGCTAGCGTGCTCGCTGCACCCCCGATTGCATCAAGCGAAACAACTCCAATACAAGGTATCTCTCTTGCCATCGCAAAAGTACGTGCAAAAGCAATTCCGACTCGCAAACCAGTAAATGGCCCGGGTCCCATTCCCACAACCACTTGTTCGATCGAATTAAATACTGATTCGTTTTTAGCTTCTTCAATCAACTTACCAAGTGCTTCTCCGTGAGATGTCGCCCCATCATGGAAACCCGACCAGATCACAACATCTTGCGCAACTAATGCTGCAATTGTGCGCGGAGTTGATGTGTCAATTACGAGAGAGGTTTTCATAGATTCAAATTCGTCCAACGTTCACCAACACTACTAATCATTAATTCACGTTTTCCTTCATCAATAATCGAAATCGTAATTAAAAGATATTGATCATTTATTTGTTCTGCAAAATTCTTGCCCCACTCAACGACCGTAACGCTATTTTCAGTATCAAGATCTAGATCTTGCAACCCTCCGATTGGTGAATCTAACAACCGATAGGCATCAGCATGAATAAAAGGAGTTCGCCCTAAATAGTTTTTTGCAATCACAAAAGTTGGGGAGGTGATCTCGCTTTTAACTAACAAACCTTTGCCAATACTTTGAGCTAATCGAGTTTTCCCGGCCCCTAGTGGCCCTTCTAAAATTATTAAATCTCCGATTTGTAAATGGGGCGCCAATGTCAGACCAAATTGCTGCATCTGCTCCTCTGTTGAGATTTCAACGGACTGAATTGGATTCACATGCAAAAGAGTAATGGGCGCCTACCCCTTTCGAGGTAAGCGCCCATTACGGCAGTTATTTGATTAGTACTTGAGTGGAATTGGAAGGTAATCCAAATCTCCATTTATTCCGAAGGCAGCACCGAAGATTGCAAAAGATTCCGGCGTGATATCAAGTTTTCCACTTGTCGCTGCGGCGTCTAACATTTCAGCCAAAGCAATAACTTGTGCTGTGGTGAACTGTTCATGTCCAACACCAGAAGCAGCACCAACACCAGCCAAATCTGGCAAACCAGAATCGGCATATACGGTGTACTCAGTAGGTGACATCGCATAGAGCGCAACTACGTTAGCACTTGGCTTTGTCGGTTCTACTGGAGCAGCTTTTGCTTTTGCTGAAGCCAATGCAGCTTTTGCCTTTTTCTTAGCAGCAGCAGTTTTAGCTTTGCCAACAGCAGCGGTAGCAGTTGCAATCTTCATATCACGAGCAGTTACCGCTGATTCATAAGCAGAAAGTGCTGATTCATAAGCAGCTTGAACAGGCGCAAATTTTGCATTTCGCTCTGCTACATAAGCAGCAGTTTGACCTGGCCAAACCAAACGATCATTCTCATTTGCCAAGAGAACTGTTGGCTTGGTTGAGGTGTATTTGACTGGGTCTAACGCAGCTGCTTTTGCGATATTTGCAGCAGGTGCAGAAACTCTTGGCATCTGTGCCAAGACTCCCAACATCCCATTAATTCCGTTATCTCCAGATAATCCGAGGTTATAACGACCGGCGTCACCCTCATCTAACAATGTGGCGTAATTGGTTTTGGTGTTGTCATAGAAAGGGCCACCAATTTTTTCAGCTACCGCTTGACCGGCAAGAATTCCGGTGGCTGCAGCTTCGCCAATATTTTCCAAAATCGCAACAGTTGCATTGATACTTCCTTCTGGAATCAATGCCGAAGTTGTGACACCGTCCATGTGCTTACTCTTTTGTGGAATGCCGGAAAGCAGACCAATAAGTAGCAATGCGGAACGTTGTGGAATCGCACCAAATGCCGGTGTTGCTGCAACAACTGCGGCAGGTTGAGTCAACCCTGGTGCGCCAAGATTTTGCGACCATGCAGTTAGCAATGCAACAACTTTGCCCAATTCGGTAAGTGCAGCAATATGTCCTGCTGGACCTTTCGCTCCTAGTGCTGCGCAACCTTTAATTGTTGGGTCAGCGAAGACGCTTAACAGGTAGAAAATATCGCAACCACTTTGAAGTTGGCGAGAGATATTTGTCGCAACTGGTGAAACTAAACCAACCGCATCAGTTAACTCTGGATACTTCTCAGCGAACATATTTACGACCGGTCCGGCTCCTGATGATCCCCAGATTACATTTCGCTTAGTTGATGGAGCTATTGTCTTTGAAAGGTCGACCAACTCTTTTAGAAGTGGCACTGACTCTTCAGTATTCCAACCATGAAGCCCGTCGGTAACCCGATCATAAGCAGCCAATCCATAACCCTTGGCAAGTAACTCGGTTGAGTAATCAAGCTTTGGAGTTGGGCCGGTGTTGCTGAGAGTCATCTGTTCAACACCAGTTGGTGCGGTATAACTTGGATAGGCGTATGAAGGGCGGAAGCCATGATTCCAGAAGAACATCGTTCCGTTGTAATTCTTTGTTGGGACCATGAATTTGTAAGCGGCTCCACTAACTGGCAGTGTGGACGCGCAGGTTTCTACACCTGTCGTCGCATCTGTGGAGCACATTCCAGCCTGAGCAGGCGTAGCAACAACTAATCCTGTTGCTAACAATGCAGCGCTACCAAATGCAGCAATAAGTGAACGTAACTTCAATGTGCTTTTCATAATTAACCCACCTTTGGAAGCGCATCAGCAGCAATTGCTGGACGCTTGTATGTCGAAACGGTTATTGGACCATCTGCAGAATCAGTGGTGTTAAGAACTCGAGTTCCACCAATTGGTTTCAAGACGCTATTTGCGTCATAAGCACCAATCCAGAAAGAGTTGTACGCCTCATGGGTCTTAGATGAGTATGAAAGTGGGGAAAGTGCGGCGCTACTTAATGTGGCCCCTTTGCCTTCCATAAATGCGATCAACCCTTTACGGGTTAGGTCTTTGCCAGCACCCATGAGCGCAGCAGTTGTTAAGTAACCAATGTTCATTCCTTGTAAAACATTGTTATCCCAAGTTTTGTCTGGGCCAACGTTGAAATCATCATTGATCTTCTTAAATGCGACTACAAACTCATCGGTGTCTTCACCAGGTGCTGGTGCGTGTGAGGCTGAGATGACACCAGTTAATAACGCAGCTGAAACTGCGGCTGGAGTTCCTTTTGAGCCAAGAATAGTTTTGAAAGTGGTGGCATCTGAGCCAACACTTGTCACCAACCATTTAGGTGCAAAACCCAATTGTGCAGCGGTGGCAATTGTCACTGCTGTAGCTGATGCAACTGCTCCGATCACAACTAGAGTCACACCAGCTTTTTGAAGCGCTTGAACCTGTGCCGTTAAACCTAGGCCCTGGCTGCCAGCAACAAAATTTTGAGTATTTGCGGCTGGGAAAATTACCCCTTGCTGTTTAAATCCAGCTATTACATTTCGGCCAAAATCATCAGTCTGATAAAGAATGCCAACTTTGCCAGCGGCGAGTTCTGCGGCGTAATTCTTCTTTAAGAAATCTGCTTCAATTTTGGATTCAATAACATAAGTTCCGAGACCAGCAAATGATGTTGGGTACTTTTTAGGATCGGTATAAAATCCGCTGTATCCACTATTTACAAACAGATCTGGGATTCCGCGACGGTTAATGTCCTTGATAATTGAAATGTGGGTCTGAGTTCCAACGCTTCCAACCATTGCAAAGACTTTATCTTTGTTAATTAGAGTAGATGCGGTAGAAATTGTCAGACCAGCTTTATATATATCATCCTTAACTACCAATTTAATTTTGCGGCCGTTAACGCCACCTTTTGAATTTACATAATCAAAGTAGGCGCGCATTGCGTCATCTACTTTGTTGTACCCCGGACTAGCGGCACCTGTTTGTGGCAACTGCATGCCAAGCACAATCTCAGTTGCGCTAACACCTACCTCGGAGCGGACTGGAATTGCTTGCGAAGGTGCAATAGCGAGAGTGCTCGCAACTGCGCCAGCAACAATGCCGATCACCCATCGTTTTGTTTGAGATCCACGAATTTTCACTTCGATGACTCTTTTCTATAACTGTTGACTGCGCGGTGCTCCGGGCAGGCACGGCTTGAGCCGCTACAAGGGCTAAGTTACTAGAAGGTTGCCAAAGGGTGAACAGGTAATCGGACAAATCGCCCAATTTTCCTAATATTTGCGTTAAATCTGCGGCCTGGCTTACTGGCCGCTGTGGTGGCGCGCTCCCATAACCCCAGCTGGGTTGAGGATGATCGTGGCCAGTAATAAAAAGCCAGTCAGCAACGCTGGCAGATAATTTGTTACCTGCTCCGAAAGCGCCAAACCTGAAATTGCCCAATCAATCAGGTCAGGGAGAAAAACCACAATTAAGGTGCCGATAAATGCACCACTAATACTTCCAACTCCCCCAAGGATTGCGGCTGTTAACAAAGTCAGCGAAAGTGAAACTGGATAAACGCTGGGCCCGACCAATCCCCGTAACCCATAAAGCGCACCACCAAGACCGGCAACACTAGAACTAACCACGAAGACAATTACTTTTGTCCGTGCTATCGGAATTCCACTGACGGCTGCGCCAATCTCATCATCGCGAACAGCTTTCCAACTTCTACCAGCTCTAGATGTCAGTAAATTAGAAACAAAAAACAAAGCAATTAATGCAATAGGTAATGCAACCCAAAGTTGCCACTGCTCATAACCAACTTCAATTAAATTGCTAATCCATGTTGGTGGCGTTCCAAAATCAACAATTAAACCAACATTTCCGCCCAATACCGATTCAAATCTATTTGCCATTGATGGCAGCGCCAATGCAATTACTAAAGTTGTACCGGCCAAGTAAGGTCCAGAAACTCTTGCTGCAGCTACTCCTAAAATTAATCCAAATATGGCTGTAGCAAAAACTGCAACTAAAAACCCAACCCAAATTGATGCACCTAAATGTGTAATTAATGATGCACTTGCATATCCTCCAACCGCCATTAAAGCACCTTGACCGAGTGAAATCTGTCCAGAAGCTCCAGTCAGAACCGTTAATGAAAGCACGCCAATAAACAGCATCAAGACCAATGCTAACTGACCTTGATTGTAAGCATCAAATATAAAACTTAATAGGAACAAAGATAATCCCAGCGTTAAAGTTTTAATTAAACTTCTGCGCCAGATTTTTTTAACTCTATCCACGGCGCACCTGCTTTCCGCCTAATATTCCATTTGGTCTAATTAATTGGACTGCAAGTAGTAAAAATAAAATTGCTAAAAATACATTTTCGGGAGATCCGTATGTTGTTACTAAAGAGATTCCAATTCCAATAATTAAGCCTCCTATAACTGCGCCTAGTGGACTGTCTAATCCACCAACAACTGCGGCGGTAAAAGCAACAATCAAAATTAAATCTAAAGAGTTTGGAGATAGATTGGTACTCGGAGTAATTAAGAGACCAGCCAAAGATCCAGCCGCTCCAGAAATTGCCCAACTTAAAGTTCGCATTCTACTTACTTTAATTCCACTCAATCTAGCCACTTCCGGATTTAACGCTGCCGCGCGCATCCCTAAGCCCACGCCAGTCTGAGTAAAAAAGTAGGAAAGTCCAAGTAAGACTATTAATACGACACCAATTACAAAAAGGTTGAAAGCAGAAAATGGTAGCGTCCCCTGTTCATTTTTAAAATAAAAACTATTAACTGGAGTTGGGAAGCCACGTTCTTCGCCAGCCCAAAATATTCCAGCTAGCGCTTGCAATATCGCCAAAATTCCAAGCGAGGCGATAACCGGAATAGTTGCTGCAAGCGTCTTGGTGGATGATGAACTTTTTTTATGTGCCAGCGGACGCATAATCAATAAATCAATAACCATTCCAAGCAATGACCCAGATATCAACGAGACTATAAAAGCCAACCAATACGATTCACCGGAATTGATCAAATTCGAAGCAATATAAGTGGTGAACATTGCTTGACCCATTTGGGCAAAATTAACAACGCCTGCACCGCGCCAAACGATTACTAACCCAAGTGCCGCTAAAGCAAAAATTGCTCCGTTGGCAGTGCCAGTTATTAGGGTGCTAAAAAAAGTATTCATCAATACCCCAAGTACGCACTTCGCAGGGCGGAATCAGCACGCATTTTTGCAGCAGGTTGATCCGAAACAACTTTACCTAACGCCAATAGAACTCCGTGATCAGCAACTGCCAATGCGGTATTTGCGTTTTGTTCTACTAGTAAAACTGTGAGTCCGGTACTTCGACTAAGTTGATTAATGCTTTGAATAATTTGCTCAACGACAAGTGGTGCCAAACCAAGCGATGGCTCATCAAGCAATAAAAGTTCAGGTCGTGAGACAAGCGCTCTTGAAATAGCGAGCATCTGTCGCTCTCCCCCAGAAAGCGAGCCGGCGCTTTGCTTAACTCGCTCAGCCAGCCTAGGAAACAGATCCAATACCTCTGAAATTGCAACTTTTACATCACTTGAATTTTTTCGTTTTCTAAAAAGTGCACCCATCTCAATATTTTCTAATACTGAGAAAGTTGGAATTACTGCGTGACCTTCTGGAACGTGAGCAACACCTAAACGTACGATCGCCTCCGGTGCGAGATTTGTTATCTCCGAATCTCCCCAACTTATGGTTCCACTTTTGGCTTTTTCTAAACCTGAGATTGTGCGCAACAAAGTAGATTTGCCAGCGCCATTTGCACCAATCACTGTAGTAATTTCTCCAGAATTGGCGATAAAGGAAATTCCATCTAGCGCGCGGACATGGCCATAATCTGTGATTAAATCACTAACAATTAATTTTTTCACGATTAATTACCTATGCCTAAATATGCAGCGACTACTGCCGGGTCTTCTCTTACTTTTTCAAAAGGACCACTTGAAATTACTTCACCAAAATTTAAAACATATACGCGATCAGAGATCTTATTTACAAATTCAACGTTATGTTCAACCACAATAATTGAATAAAACTCTTTCAGTTGTAAAATTAAATTAGCTAACTTTTCAATTTCATCATGCCCTAATCCTGCGGCGGGTTCATCCAACAATAAAATTTTTGGCTCTAAGACAAGGGCTCGCGCAAGTGCAACTCTCTTTGAATCAGGGTAAGTCAATTGGCTTGGTAATTTATCGGCAAAGGCTGTCGCGCCAGCCCATGCTAAAGCTTTATGAGCTCTCGCTTTTAGCTTCGCCTCTGATTTACCCGATGTGCCAAAAAGATCTGCAAAGAAACCTTTACTTGCGTGGGCTTCTGCCCCAACCATCACATTCTCTAAAGCGGTTAGGCCAGAAAATAATCCAACTCCTTGCAACGTCCGTGCAATTCCTAACTTTGCTAACTGATGCGTCTTAGGCCAAGGTGAATTTTTTCCTTCTAGTGAAAATTTCCCAGTCGAAGGTGGGACTAATCCAGAGATTGCATTAAACAAAGTGGTCTTTCCAGCACCATTTGGGCCAATTAATCCAAGTACTTCATTTTTATGTAATTCAATGTACACATCATTTAATGCTTTCAAACCGCCGAAGGTGACAGATAAACCCTCAACTTTCAAAAGTTCATTCACATCACACCTCCGACACTTGATTTTCTGTTGGTACTGGGATTCTTGGAGTTCTGGAACCAATACCCGAAACTATCTCATATGAGATTGTTCCAGCTGCTTTAGCTAATTCATTTGCCAGCGGTTTTGAGCCAAAGATGATGACTTCATCCCCCGCTTTTGCAATCGAGTCAATTCCCAAATCTATTGCACATTGATCCATCGAAACCCGACCAATTAAGTGAGCGGGCAAATTGTTGTGCAGAAAATAAGCAGTCCCATCCGTTGAACGTGGCAACCCATCGGCATAACCGAAAGCAACAATGCCGATTTTTGTTTCCTTCACCACTTCCACTGTTGCGCCATATCCAACAGTTGCTCCTGGCGGAATATTTTTTACAAGTAGAAGGCAAGAGCGTAACTCCATTGCTGGCTTTAGGGAGAAATTTTTTGGTGGAGTATTTGTTGGAGACAATCCATAAATAAGCAGCCCAGCACGGACAAGATCAAAGGTTGCATCAGGCAGACCAATGATGGCTGAAGAGTTTGCAATGTGACAGATTCCTGGATTCAGATTCTCATCTTGCATGTAAGCCAGCGCGCTGTTAAACCGCTTAAGCTGTTCTGCATTTAATGGATGAGTCGGCTCATCAGCACATGCTAAGTGAGACCAAGTGCCAATCAATTCGATTTCCTTAGCATCACAAAGTCGGGTTAACTCACTAACTATCTCTGGAAACTCATCAAGTGCGCCTGCTCTACTCATTCCAGTGTCAACCTTGAGATGCACTCTGGCAATTAATCCGACTCTTAGCGAAGCAGCATAAATTTCTTGCAACTGTTGCAGAGATGAAATAGATAGATCAATATCATTTTTAATTGCACTTTCGAAATCTGCACCTGGTGGAGTTAGCCATGCCAAGATTGGTGCAGCAATTCCGGCTTTGCGAATCTCAAACGCTTCGGATAACAACGCTACGCCTAACCACTGTGCTCCCCCAAGAAGTGCAGCATGAGAAGATTTAATCAATCCATGACCATAAGCGTCAGCTTTCACAACTGCCATTACTGGCTTTTTGATTACCGCACAAATTTGCGCAACATTATCTGAAATATTTTGATAATTAATATAGGCAGTATTTGGTATTTGCATCAATTTACACTTTCGATAATTACCATTGCGATTACAAAACCACCGTCGTGAGAGATGGAAAGTTTTACTATTTTATCTCTCAGTAAAGCTAAAACTCCCCCACTAAATTCAAAGTTAGGGCGACCACTTTCAAGGCGCAGTACTTCAACTTCATGCCAAGAAAGGCCGGGAGGGACTCCTAAGGCTTTTGCCAATGCTTCTTTGGCGGCAAACCTTCCTGCCAAATGCAGGGGCAGATTTCGATTACTTCCCTGCGCTATCTCACGATCGGTAAATAACCGTTTACTTAAACCAGTGGTCCTGGCAAGTGAAGTCTCAAATCGTGCCAGATCAACTAGATCTATTCCTATTTGTGAACTCATGGGAGTACTTTAAAGGTTGCTTCGACGTGAAGGAATGCTTCGATCAACTGCAATTATTAACATCAACAATGCAGTTCCAATCGCAACACCGCCAAGTAGGTCAGATACCCAATGCGTATTTCTAAAAATTGATACCCAAAAAACTATTGCGCTAACTACAACTACAGAAATAACAGCCGCTCTGACAATTTCTAATCTGGGATGGGCATATTGAATGTAAAGATATGCAATCAAACCCCAAGTCAAAACCGCGTTTGAAGCATGTCCGCTTGGGTAGGACATACCTCCCACATAAAGTAAATCCACATTTAACCGTGGTTTAGTTCTTCCAAACTCTAATTTAGCTAATCCAACTACTGCATTTAATGCAATCAGTGAAATTACCGAAAGGTTAAATGGCCGCCAACTTTCAAATTTCCAACCAAGATAAATTGCAAGTGAGAGCAAGAAAAATGCTGTTAGTCCGCGTAAACCTAGGTGATCCAAATTGTAAATAACCCACTCACCCCAGCCAGGGAGTATTGGCCGCTGCCATTTTGCAACTGATTGATCCAAAGCCAATAGCGGTCCATCATGAACAACTTGCTCGGTTATTACAAAAAATGTGAGTATAAAAAAAGCAGCAAATCTAACCAAACGATCTGGAGTTCTCCTTTTTATTTGTACCTGAGATTGACGGTTAAGTGCAGCCATGATTATTCAACCGTTACAGATTTTGCAAGATTTCGAGGTTGGTCCACATCTAGGCCGCGGACAACTGCCATTTCATAGGCAAACACTTGAAGCGGCAAAATACTTAGAAGTGGTTGCAAGAGCACAGAACATGACGGAACCCGAATAATATGTGCAGCTTTCACTTCAAGATCATTCTCATCGGCGATCACAATTGTCATTGCACCACGTGCTTGCACCTCTTGGGCGTTGCTTAACATTTTCTGATAAATCGGAGAGCTTGGTGAAGGTAAAACCACAACTACTGGAGTTCCTGCTTCGATTAGAGCAATCGGGCCATGTTTTAATTCGCCAGCAGCAAATCCTTCTGCATGCATATATGCCAACTCTTTTAATTTAAGCGCGCCTTCTAGGGCGACTGGATAGCCGACATGTCTTCCTAGAAAGAGCACTGAACTAACTTCCTTTAATTCAATGGCTAATTTGCTGATTGATTCCCGAGTTTCAAGAAAACGCTCTATTTTTCCCGGCATCTCTTGCAACTCTGCCAAAATTTTTCTGATCTCATCTGAAAATTTAAGTCCCCGCACCTGTGCAATGTAAAGACCGATTAAATATGAAGCAACAATTTGAGTCAGAAATGCTTTAGTTGAAGCCACTGCAACTTCAGGCCCAGCATGGGTATAAAGCACTCCATCTGATTCTCTTGGAATAGTTGAGCCGTTGGTATTGCAAATACTTAATACTTTTGCCCGTTGATCTTTTGCATGACGAAGTGCCATTAAGGTGTCCATAGTTTCACCAGATTGTGAAATTGCAATAACTAGGGTCCCTCGATCGATTATCGGATCGCGATATCTAAACTCAGAGGCAAGTTCTACTTCAACAGGAATTCTGGTCCAATGTTCAATTGCATATTTTGCAATCATTCCGGCATGAAAAGCTGACCCACAGCCAATAATAATTATTTTCTCAACATCGCGAAGATCCTCTTCAGCAATTCGAATCTCATTTAAAATTAATTTTCCTTTTTCATCAAGGCGGCCCAACAGAGTGTCAGCTACCGCTTTTGGTTGTTCCATAATCTCTTTAGCCATGAAATGTGGGTAGCCATCTTTTTGAGCCGCAGCGGCATCCCAGGTAACTTTAAATTCTTTGCCCTTAACTAGATTTCCAGCAAAATCAGTAATGCTCACGGTATCTGGGGTGATCAGCACAACTTGATCTTGGCCAAGTTCTATTGCAGCTGAAGTGTATTCAATGAACGCTGCGACATCAGAGGCAAGAAACCTTTCGCTATCTCCTACTCCTACTACTAATGGCGAATTACGTCTTGCTCCAACAACTTGATCTGGAGATTTAGCATGGACTGCAACTAAAGAAAATGCACCATCTAATCTTTTACAAGTCTGGCGCATCGCCTCTGCCAAATCCCCGCCACATTTTTCATATGCTTGGCCAAGTAGATGCGCAACAACCTCTGAATCAGTTTCAGAGAGAAACTCATGTCCATCTGACTCGAGTTCACGCCGAAGGGTTACATAATTTTCAATAATGCCGTTGTGAATTATTGCTAACTCCTGAGATGGATTTAGATGTGGATGGGCATTACGGTCATTAGGAGCACCATGAGTTGCCCATCTGGTGTGTCCAATTCCAGTTATCGATGGAGGCAAATTAACTTTTCCCAACGCACCTTCCAGCGCTGATAATTTCCCAGCCCGCTTAACTGTTGAGATTCCCTCAGTGGTAATTAAGGCAACTCCAGCGGAGTCGTAACCACGGTATTCAAGCCTGCGCAAACCTTCAATAATAATTGGGAGAGCCTGATTGCGACCGGCATAGCCGATGATCCCGCACATCAGAACTCCCCTCTAAGCATTAGCCGCTGATTCTACTGCGTCAGCCAATTTTCTTGCCATTACATCGGCTTTGCTTTGAGTATCGGCTTCAACCATGACACGAATTAATGGTTCGGTACCTGATGCGCGAATCAAAATACGACCATCATTTCCTAAATCACTTTCAGCAGATTTAGTAGCTACTTTCAATTCTGCTGAAGTTAGTACTTTTTCCTTATTTGCGACTGGGATGTTTAAAAGTACCTGAGGGTATGAAGTAAATATCTCAGAAAGATTTCCTGCACTAGCTTCGCCATTGGCGATCAATTCAAGAATCTGCAATGCCGTTAAAATTCCATCCCCAGTGGTTGCAAACTTTCGTAAAATAATATGACCAGATTGTTCTCCACCGTAATAAATTTCATGATCGAGCATTTGTTCAAGAACATATCGATCTCCAACTTGTGCGATCTCAACTATCACACCTTCATTTTCCATCTTCTTCAAAAACCCTAAATTACTCATAACCGTGGCTACGATTTTATTTCCAGGTAATTCATCTTTTCTTTTTGCTGAAAGTGCCAAAAGCGCAAGGAGGGCATCTCCATCCACAATTTTTCCACGGCCATCAATCAGGAGTGCTCGATCAGCATCCCCATCGTGTGCAATGCCTAGATCCGCTCCACTTTGCAAAACTTTTGCAGCAAGCAAATCTAAATGAGTCGAGCCACAATCTTTATTAATATTTTCACCATCTGGTGTTGCACCGATAACGATAACTTCAGCTCCGGCGCGTTTTAAAACTTCAGGCGCATATGTACTTGCACTCCCGTGCGCACAATCAACTACAACTGTAATTCCACTTAATGATTTTGAAATTGTGGAAAGCAAATATGTAATGTATTCATTTCTTCCATTTTCATCTTTTGCAACTAATCCCTGTTGTGCGGATTTTATTTCTGGACTACTTTCGATTAAACGTTCGATCTCTCTTTCAATTTCATCTGCGATTTTTTGGCCATTACTTCCAAAGATTTTGATCCCATTGTCAGAGGCTGGATTGTGTGAGGCGGTAATCATGATCGCAGCATCTGCTTTGCGAGTGAGCACTAAATGGGCCAGGCCTGGAGTAGGGATCACTCCAATTAAAGTTACATTTACTCCTGCGCTAGTAAGTCCAGCAATTAATGCTTGCTCAATCTCTACGCCTGATTTACGGGTATCTCTGCCAATTAAGATTTGTGCCTGGCTCTTAAAGACAGTTCCAGTTGCAACACCAATTGAATTCACTAATTGCGGGTTTAAAAGTGAATCAGCAGAACCCGCACTTCCACGAATTCCATCTGTTCCAAAAAGAGCCACTTAAATCCAGCTCCTTAAAATTGGTTAAGAATTAACGCTTGCTGTACTGCGAACGCTTACGGGCCTTCTTTAGACCGTACTTCTTGCTCTCAATAATACGAGCATCACGGGTAAGAAATCCGGCTTTTTTCAAAAGTGGACGGTGTGCCTCTACATCAATCTCATTTAATGCACGCGATACACCAAGACGAAGTGCACCGGCTTGGCCAGAAACGCCACCACCATTGATAAGTGCAATTACATCGTAATTTCCTTCAACGCCAACTGTGCGGAATGGCTCTGAAACTGCTTGTTGGTGAACTTTGTTTGGAAAATACTGTTCAAGGGTACGACCGTTAAGTGTCCACTTACCATTTCCTGGAATTAAGCGAACTCGCGCAATAGCCTCTTTACGTCGGCCTGTTCCGCCACCGGGTGCAGTAATCGCAGAGCGGTTGATTGCAGCAGCAGGAGAAGATGATGTGTAACTTGTTGGAATCTCTTCAGAATCATCTTCTAAAAGATCAGCTGTGAAATCTGACATTAACTCACCTTACTTTTTGAAATTTGTGAAACTTGAGTAATCACAAATGGTTTTGGATTCTGAGCGGTATGTGGATGTTCTGGTCCTGCGTAAACTTTTAACTTGGTTCCGATTGAACGGCCAAGAGAATTTTTTGGAAGCATTCCGCGGATTGCTTTTTCAACTGCACGTGTTGGATGCAAGACCATCATGTCTGCATAAGTAGTTGCAGTTAATCCACCTGGGTAACCAGAGTGGCGAAACTCCATCTTCTTTGCGCCTTTTGATCCGGTAAGTGCAACTGCTTCTGCATTGATGACAATTACAAAATCACCCATGTCCATATGTGGGGCAAAAGTCGCTTTGTGTTTTCCGCGCAAAAGTGTTGCGGCATGTGTTGCAAGGCGTCCAAGAACAACATCTTTAGCGTCGATGATGTGCCACTCGGGAGTTGCATCCCCAGCCTTTGGGCTATATGTACGCACGCGCAACCTCTATCTTCTTTGTCATGGAGAGCTTCTTATTTAAGGAAACTATCTGGCCAGACCTCAATGAGGTCAGGGGGTAGAGGGTACCTTTTGAGCGTGGCCTGGGTCAAAATGGGGTGCCCCGGCAGCTCTACTCACCCGGAAGTGAGCGCACTCCGGTCCTGGTCAGCACCTGAGCCCGTTCCAATAAGCCGGCCCCGATCGGATAATCCACCCCAATCAAGGTTAAGCCGCGAGCCGGGGCGGATAAGGAGCGTCCGACCCGATCCCCGCCACCAAGTAGTTCAGCTAGCCAACCAGTTTCGGCATGGCCGGCTCCCACGATGCTGGCCGCACCAACAAGTGAGCGGACCATCGCGTGGCAAAAAGCATCTGCGCTCACCAGCGCTTGGGCAAAACCATCGCTATCTCTGCTCCACTCAAATTTTTCCAAACTTCTAATAGATGTAGCGCCTTCGCGTTTTCGACAAAAAGCTGCAAAATCATGGGTTCCAATCAATGGCATAACCGCTTCATTCATTAAATCAATATCTAAATTTTGTTGCCATGGTGCAACATCAGCACGGGCTAATGGCGGAATTACTTTAAAACCATCTGCAAATCTATAGCGATAATTTCGCCGCAACGCCGAGTAGCGAGCATGAAATCCATATGGTGCGTCATCTAATGAATTTAAGCGCACTTCATCAGGTAACAAACGATTAGCGATTTGCATCAATGAAGTTAAGTTCCAGCGGTCTCTATCTAATTGCGCTATATCAAAATGGAAAACTTGACCAGTTGCGTGAACGCCAGCATCAGTTCGACCAGCCACCATTGTGTTAACTGGAATAGCCATCAAGCGACTTAATAAATCTTCGACCACACTTTGAATAGTCCGTCTATCTGGTTGTAAATTCCAACCTGAAAAATATGAACCATCATAAGAAAGTTCGCACTTAATACGAGTAAACCCACCCTCTGGAAGTAATTCAGGGGCGGGCGAACTCATAATTATTTTAAGTTTCTAAAAATTACTTAGCACTCTTCTTTGCTGGAGCTTTTTTAGCCACAGCTTTTTTGGCTGGAGCTTTTTTAGCCACAGCTTTTTTGGCTGGAGCTTTTTTTGCAGCAGCTTTCTTGGCTGGAGCTTTTTTAGCAGCAGCTTTTTTGGCGGTTGCCTTCTTAGGGGCATCACTCTCAACTTCAATTTCGCTTACTGCAGCAGAAACGCGGCTAGCAATTCGCTCTGAAATCTTCTTTGCATTTGAATCACGATCTGCAACGCGAGCAGCAGATGCCTTTTTAGCATCATCACGCTTTGAGGCAGCTTTAAGAATTGCATCTGCTTGTGAAACAACTGCACGTTTTGCAGGAGTTCCTTCAGTAAGAATTTCAATTATCGCCATCGAAGAGTTATCGCCTTTGCGAACTCCAACTTTGGTGATGCGGGTGTATCCACCATCGCGTTGCGCAAAACGAGGACCGATTTCAGTAAATAAGTGGTGCACAACGCTCTTATCGCTGATAACTGCCATCACTCGTCGGCGAGCTGGAAGATCGCCTTTCTTTGCAGCACTGATCAACTTCTCAGCAACTGGACGCAAGCGTTTAGCTTTTGTCACTGTTGTGCGAATACGACCATGTTGAATTAATTGAGCGGCAAGAGTTCCTAGTAAGAGGCGCTCATGGGCTGGTCCACTACCGAGGCGTGGTCCCTTTGCTGGCTTTGGCATTTTGGCTCAGATCTCCTCTAACTACTCTTGTGTTTCTGAATTAGCTGAATCAGTTGGGCTGATTGGATCAACCGCGTGAATTGGAGTTACTGGTGGAACAACATAGAACTCCTCATCCTCATCATCACCATTGTCGTGATATCCAGGTGATTGAGTTGGATCAAAACCAATTGGGCTGTCCTTCAGTTGAAGACCCATTCCAACAAGCTTCAATTTAACTTCGTCAATTGATTTTGAACCGAAGTTACGGATATCCAAAAGATCTGCTTCACTTCGAGAAACAAGTTCACCAACGCTGTGGATTCCTTCACGCTTCAAGCAGTTGTATGAACGCACTGTTAGATCTAGATCTTCGATTGGAAGAGCAAGATCTGCAGCTAGTGCAGCATCAGTGATGGATGGTCCAATTTCAATTCCTTCTGCACCAAGGTTCAATTCGCGAGCCAAACCAAATAGCTCAACAAGTGTCTTTCCGGCAGATGCCATTGCATCACGTGGTTCCATTGAGCGCTTTGTTTCAACATCCAGCACTAAACGGTCAAAGTCGGTGCGCTGTTCAACACGTGTTGCTTCAACTTTGTAAGTAACTTTTAGAACTGGTGAGTAAATTGAGTCAATCGGAATGCGTCCGATTTCTTGACCCGCTTGCTTATTTTGAACCGCTGTTACGTATCCGCGGCCGCGCTCAACTGTTAACTCAATTTCAACTTTTGCTTTTGCATTAAGAGTTGCAATGTGAATCTCTGGGTTATGAACTTCAACTCCAGCAGGGAGAACGATGTCAGCACCAGTTAATACACCTTCGCCACTTTTGCGAATGTACATAACTACTGGCTCATCACTATCTGATGAAAGAACTAAACCTTTAATGTTTAGCACGATCTCTGTTAAATCTTCCTTAACTCCTTCAAGAGTGGTGAACTCATGAAGTGCGCCTTCAACTCGTGCGCTTGTTACAGCAGCACCGGGAATTGATGAGAGCAAGGTACGACGTAAAGAGTTTCCCAGGGTGTAACCAAAACCTGGTTCTAATGGTTCGATGATGAAGCGAGAGCGATATTCACTCACAACTTCTTCGGACAAGATGGGACGTTGCGCGATAAGCACTAGATATCCTCCATAACTCGTGGAGATCCACTATTTGATCTCCAACTTTACTTACTGCACGAACTTCCCTCGGGGCGAGAAGTTCGCTTACTACTAACTACTTATTACTACTTATTATTTAGAGTAATACTCAACAATTAACTGCTCTTGAACTTGAGTATCAATCACAGCGCGCTCTGGAAGTGCGTGAACCAGAATTCGCAACTTTGAGCCAACAACTTCCATCCAAGCTGGAACTGAACGATCTCCTAATTCAGCACTTGCGATGATGAATGGAGTTAGATCATGTGATCCTGGACGAACATCAATGATGGTGTTTGCAGTTACGCGGTATGAAGGAATATTTACTTTCTCACCGTTAACTAAGAAGTGACCGTGACGCACCAATTGGCGGGCCATGTCACGACTCTTCGCAAAACCTGCGCGGAAAACCACGTTGTCTAAACGAGTTTCCAAGATGCGAAGTAGGTTTTCACCGGTACGTCCTTGACGACGGTTTGCCTCTTCGTAATATCCACGGAACTGCTTTTCTAAAATTCCATAAATACGTGCGCACTTTTGCTTCTCACGCATCTGCAATAAGTACTCACTGTCTTTGGTGCGACCGCGACCATGCTGCCCTGGTGGGTAAGGACGTGATTCGATCGGACATTTTGGTCCATCGCATTTAGAGCCCTTAAGGAAGAGCTTTACTTTCTCGCGACGACAACGCTTGCAATCTGCTCCGGTATAACGAGCCATATCTCTCTCCTCCCCTAAACCCGGCGACGCTTTGGTGGACGGCAACCATTATGTGGAGCTGGAGTCATATCTGCGATAGCTCCAACTTCTAATCCGGCTGCCTGTAATGAACGAATAGCTGTTTCGCGACCAGATCCTGGCCCCTTAACAAATACATCTACTTTGCGAACACCGTGTTCTTGCGCGCGACGTGCAGCAGCTTCAGCAGCAAGTTGTGCGGCAAATGGTGTTGATTTACGTGATCCTTTGTAACCAACTTGGCCAGCAGAAGACCATGCAATAACGGCACCACTTGGATCAGTGATTGAAACGATGGTGTTATTGAAGGTGCTCTTGATGTGAGCTTGGCCTACAGCAACATTTTTCTTTTCTTTCTTGCGAAGTTTTACTTTGCCTTTACCGGCAGCAGCAGGTTTAGCAGCCATTACTTGGTCACCTTCTTCTTACCAGCGATTGCAACGCGTGGACCCTTGCGAGTACGTGCGTTGGTGTGGGTACGTTGCCCGCGCACCGGCAAACCTCTGCGGTGACGAATTCCTTGGTAGCACTGAATCTCAACTTTGCGTCGGATATCAGCTGCAATCTCACGACGGAGATCACCTTCGATTTTGAAGTTTCCTTCAATGTAATCGCGTAACTTAACTAGATCGCTCTCAGTCATATCTTTTACGCGAACATCCGGGTTGATTCCAGTAGCCGTTAACATCTCTTGCGAACGGGTACGGCCAACACCGAAGATATATGTAAGTGCAATCTCAACGCGCTTTTCACGCGGAAGATCGACACCAACTAAACGTGCCATCAGTGGCCCTTCGTTAAACCAGAGGTCCTATGCGACACGACCTTAGCCTCTGGACCAAGGGGACTGATTTCTCAGTTGTGTTACATGTTAACTATTAAGTTATTTTAGAAAATTATCCCTGCCGTTGTTTGTGACGGAGGTTCTCGCAGATCACCATGACGCGACCGTGACGACGAATTACTTTGCACTTGTCACAAATCTTCTTAACGCTTGGTTTGACCTTCATGTTCCCCCCTCTTTCCTTATCTGTCTCTACAGCTCTTACTTGTATCGATAAACGATGCGACCTCGGTTGAGGTCGTATGGACTTAACTCCACGATCACACGATCTTCCGGCAAAATGCGAATGTAGTTCTGTCGCATCTTTCCGCTGATGTGTGCGAGGACTTTATGTCCGTTGGTGAGATCAACTCGAAACATGGCATTGGGCAAAGCCTCAGCTACGGTGCCTTCTATTTCGATGGCGCCATCTTTCTTTGACAAGCCCTACCTACTCCCAAATTGAACTCAAGACCGAAGGGCAATACTAGGTCCAGGGGGCCAATTCAGTGAAATCGGGGCTAATCCCCCAAATCTGAACCAGTTTTGAACTTAAATCCCTGGAAAATCACCCCGTTAATCAAAGTAATGCAGAGATTTCCCGCCCAAACGGCGCCAATCCAGCCGCCCCTCCATCTTTGGCGGTCAAGACAAAGATCCCACCATCAGGGGTGAGCGCAAATGAATGTTCAGTGTGGGCAGCGCGCGCTCCATCTTGAGTGACCACGGTCCACTCATCATCCAATGTGCGCACTTTGTGGGATCCGCGAGTAATCATTGGTTCAACCGCTAAGGCGATACCTGCAACTAATGTCGGTCCACGTCCGGCTACCCCAAAATTTAATAGATGTGGTTCTTGGTGCATTTCAGTACCAATTCCATGACCACCGTAATCCCGCAAAATTCCATACTTTCCGCTTGCGTTAATACTCTTTTCAATTGCCGCGCTTAGATCAGTTAATTTTCCATCAACTTTCGCAGCCGCAATTCCCGCCCACATTGATTGTGCACATGCATCCATCATTTTTTGATCTTCAGAAGTTATCTGACCAACGCCGACTGATATTGCAGAGTCGCCATGCCAACCATCAACTATTGCTCCACAATCTATTGAAATTACATCGCCATCTTTTAATGGTTTGTCATTTGGAATTCCATGGACAACCTCATCATTTACTGATGTGCAAATTGTTGCTGGATAACCGTGATAGCCAAGAAAAGATGGAATCCCACCACCAGCCTTGATGTTTTCTGCAGCGATTTTATCCAAATCTTTTGTGGTCACTCCAGGAGCTACTGCATTTTTTATAAGTTCTAGAGTGTCAGCTACAAGCAGGCCGGCAATTCGCATTAATTTAAGTTGCGCTAAAGTTTTTATTTCAATTGCCATGAAAACCTAAATTATTTTTTAGGAGAGAGCGCTGCGATTGCCCGCTCAGTAATATCTGCAATAGAGCCTGAGGCATTAATTGCAATAAGTAAATTTTCATTTCGATAAAAATCAATAATTGGAGCAGTCTGCTCACGATAAACTTTCAAACGATGACGAACTACATCTGCATTGTCATCATCGCGATTGCGACTAGCAAGTCGTGTGACAATTTCTTCTTCATCGATTTGCAATTCAAGTACAGAATCTAAAGGCGCATTAATACCTTTTAGAATTTCCTTTAAAACCGCAGCTTGTGCAGCATTGCGTGGAAATCCATCAAGTAAAAATCCATTATCTAAATCAGATTCATTTAATCTGGCTTCCACCATGCTGTTAGTAACTGAATCTGGCACAAGATCTCCACGATCCATGTAACCCTTGGCTTCAATTCCTAGCGCGGTACCGGCAGATAAATTTGCTCGGAAAATGTCTCCGGTGGAAATATGAGGGATTCCATAGTGGGCGCACAAGAATTCAGCTTGTGTCCCTTTTCCGGCGCCTGGTGGTCCAACTAAAACTAAACGCATTACCGCAAGAAACCTTCATATGAACGTTGTTGCAATTGGCTTTCAATCTGTTTGGCAGTATCAAGACCTACACCAACAACGATCAAAATTGCGGTTCCACCAAATGGGAAGTTCTGAGTAGCGCCAAATAGCGCAAGTGCAATTACCGGAATGATCGCTACCAAAGCCAAGTAAAGCGAGCCAGGTGCGGTGATTCGCGACAGTACATATTGCAAATGCTCAACAGTTGGGCGTCCGGCACGGATACCAGGAATGAACCCGCCATATTTACGCATATTCTCAGCTACTTCTTCTGGGTTGAAAGTAATTGCAACGTAGAAGTAAGTAAAGAAAATAATCATCACAAAATATGCAATTACATAAGTCCAGTGATCACCTTTTACAAAGTTTTGTTGAATCCAAACTGCCCATGCTGCTTTGCTATTTGAAAGATTCACTACAAGCGATGGGATGTAAAGCAAAGAGGAGGCAAAAATTACCGGAATAACACCGGCTTGGTTTACCTTAATCGGAATATAAGTACTTGCACCACCATAACTACGGCTTCCAACTTGGCGTTTTGCATACTGCACTGGAATACGACGTTGGGCTTGCTCAACGAAAACAACAGCTGCAACAATCAAAACTCCAACAGCCATTACAAATAAGAATACAAATAGACCTTTTTGAAGTTTGATACTCCAAAGTTGACCGGGGAATCTTGCTGCGATTGATGTAAAGATCAAGATCGACATTCCGTTACCTACGCCGCGATCAGTGATCAATTCACCAAGCCACATGATTACTGAAGTTCCAGCAGTCATGACTACAACCATCGTTAAAATTCGCGACCAAGAGGTATCAGGAATGATTGCTTCATTACAACCAGAGAAAAGTCTTCCTGGGGTACGAGCAACTGCAACAAGACCAGATGATTGCAAAATTGCCAAACCAATTGTTAAGTAACGGGTGTACTGAGTTAATTTTGCGGTTCCAGATTGACCCTCTTTTTTCAAAGCTTCAAAACGTGGAATAACTACCGTCAAAAGTTGCACGATAATTGAGCTGGTGATGTAAGGCATGATTCCAAGTGCGAAAACACTAAGTTGTAACAACGCACCACCGCTAAAAAGGTTAATCAACCCAAACAAACCGCCAGTTTGAACTTGATTCAAACAGGTTTGAACGCTGGTGTATGAGACACCTGGAGTTGGAATAACTGAACCAAAACGAAACAAGGCCATAATTGAAAGAGTAAAGAAAATCTTTTTGCGCAGATCAGGCGTTTTAAAGGCCTTTCCAAATGCAGCAATCATTCTTTACTCCTTTTCTAGAGTCTTAACCCTTAGGAAAACCTTCGTTAGAGTTTGGCTACTTTGTTAGCTTAGTAATTTTGCCACCAGCAGCTTTGATTTTCTCTTCAGCTGTAGCCGAAAATCCTTGTACTGCAATTGTGATTGCAACAGCGATTTCGCCATTTCCTAGAACTTTGACTGGAAGTCCTTTGCGGACTGCGCCATATTCAATGAGTTGGGCAACAGTTACGGTGCCACCTTTTGGAAATAGTTCATTCAAAGTTGCCACATTAACTGCTTGGTATTCCACCCGCTCTGGGTTTTTAAAACCCTTGAGTTTTGGAAGACGCATATGTAGCGGCATTTGACCACCTTCAAATCCGATGCGAACAGTGTTACGCGCATGCGTACCTTTGCCGCCTCGGCCAGAAGTTTTACCCTTTGAAGCTTCTCCGCGACCTTTACGAACGCGATCTTTCTTAGCTCCTGGTGCAGGACGTAGATGGTGCATTTTAAGAGTCATTTATTCGACCTCTTCCACAAGAATGAGATGACGAACGGCTTTAACCATTCCGCGAATCTCTGGACGATCTTCTTTTACGACAACATCACCGATGCGCTTAA
>Ga0214919_10001530_pt1 | contig 37606 bp, 39 predicted proteins | sample LL1503_MetaG_FD_177994 | JGI IMG/M metagenome (GOLD analysis project Ga0214919, IMG submission 177994) | Freshwater microbial communities from Lake Lanier, Atlanta, Georgia, United States - LL-1503 | ecosystem: Environmental > Aquatic > Freshwater > Lake | place: USA: Georgia | collected...
TAACGTGCGCACGCTGGAAGGCGCCTATGATTTTATCTTCGCGGAATTATCCCGAGGCGGCGAATCGATGCTAGTGCAAGTCGAGACGGCCTTGCGCAGGCGCGCACTGCAGGCTTGCGCTGGAGATGTCGCTCAAGCCACACGTTTACTAGGTATGGCACCCGCGCCTACGGTCGTAGCCGAAACGACAGCCCCGCGAAAGCGCGCGACTACCGCCAAGAAAAAGCCCTAACCTACCTTAAGTTCAGCTCGTCCCATTTTTATCATTAACCCCATGAAATCATCCCTACGCTTAATTGGTCGTGTATTGGCGTGTCTTGTTCTTGTTTCTGCCGCCTCGAGTTTTGCCGCTGAAACGCCAGCGCCTAAAAAGAAAATTCTCTTCTTCAGCAAGTCGTCGGGCTTCGAGCACGATGCGATTAAAACTTACGGTGAGCCCAAGTTCGGCTACGCCTTTCCTGTACTCAAAGCCCTCGGCGCGGACAATAACATCGAGTTCACCTTTTCAAAAGACGGCAGCTTGTTCACGCCGGAATACCTCGCGCAATTCGATGCGTACTTTTTCTACACCACGGGTGATCTAACGAAGGTGAAGAGCGACCCGCGCGGTGACAGCAACCCGCCGATGACGCCCGCCGGCAAGGCCGCGCTTATCCAAGCGGTCGCTAACGGCAAAGGCTTCCTCGGTATCCATAGTGCCACAGATTCATTTCACTCTTACGGCCGCAACGCTCACGTGCCGGAGCGTTTTCTCGACGACGGCGACAAGGCCGACGACTACGTCAAAATGATCGGTGGCGAATTCATCCGCCACGGCGCGCAACAGACCTCACGCCTTATTACGGCTGATGCAAAATTCCCAGGAATGGCTGCTATGCCTGCTGATTTCGCGCCGATCGAAGAATGGTATTCGTTGAAGAATTTTGCGCCCGATCTACACGTGCTCTTGGTTCAAGACACCGCCGGCATGAAGGGCGCCGAGTATCAACGCCCGCCGTATCCCTCGACGTGGGTGCGCCTGCACGGTAAAGGCCGCGTGTTCTACACAAGCCTCGGCCATCGTGACGACATTTGGAATCATCCGGCCGTGCGCTCGTTGTTGGCCGGAGCGTTAAACTGGTCGCTCCGCCGGGTCGATGCCGACTTAACGCCAAATTTGGCTAAAGTCGCTCCGCAAGCGAACGTGTTGCCGGCTTACGAGGCACCGCCGCCGCCAAAAGGAGCACCGGCGGCTAAGTCGGCGCAGAAGTAAATTTCCACCACCTCAACGCCGGTAAACCTCCGGCGTTTTTTGTGTCCTAGTTTCGCTCCCTATTCTCGATTTGCCCCAAATGAAAACCCCTGTGCGTTTCACGTTTATTTTTACTCTTTTTGTCGTCGCCGCGATTTCGCTTTCTGCAGCCGACGATTACTTACCTAGTCCCGATTCTAAGCTGCAACCGGGCGTGCCACAGGGCGAGCTTATCAAGTTTGAACACGCGAGTGCCAAAATTTTCCCCGGAACCACGCGGGAAGTCACTATCTACGTGCCGCGCCAGTACGACGGGACCAAGCCCGCGTGTGTATACGTGAACCAAGACGGCGTACAATGGAACGCGCCGACCGTCTTCGACAACCTCATCGCCCGCGGGGAAATCCCGGTATTGATTGGCGTTTTTGTGCGACCCGGTATCGTGAAAACGACGGCCGCGGCACACGCGCTCGATCGCTTCAATCGTAGCTACGAATACGACGGCCTCGGCGACACATATGCGCGGTTTATTCTTGATGAAGTGTTGCCGGCCGTCGAAGCGCAGAAAACGGCCGATGGTCGTGCGATCCGGCTTTCTCGTGCTGGTAACGATCGCGCCATTGGTGGATCGAGCAGCGGAGCCATAGCTGCGTTCACGGCGGCTTGGGAGAGGCCGGATGCGTTTTCACGCGTGTTCAGTACGATTGGTACCTACGTCGGGCTGCGCGGTGGAGATCGCTATTCGACGCTCATCCGTAAATACGAGCCTAAGGCGCTGCGCGTATTTCTGCAGGATGGAACCAACGACAATAATATCTACGCGGGTGATTGGTGGATGGCGAATCAGTCGATGGAGAGATCGTTGGTTTTTTCAGGCTACGATGTGCGCCACGTCTGGGGCGAAGGCGCACACAGCGGTAAACATGGCACGATGCTTTTCCCCGATGCGATACGCTGGCTCTGGCAAGGTTGGCCTGAGCTTGTGCGCAACGTCGCGCCAACGAAAAACACCACGCTCGCAACGCTCTTGATCGCGGGCGAAGGCTGGCAACTCGTCGGCGAGGGTTTTCAAAATACCGATGCGCCCGCCGTCAACGCGCGCGGGGAAGTTTTCTTCAACGACACGGGCCGTAACGTGACGCACCGGATCGGCCTCGATGGCGCGTTGGCGGAGGTGAATGGCAATTGCGAGAAAGCCTCGGGCCAAGCCTTTGGGCCGGATGGGCGACTATTTTCCGTCTCTGGCACGATTCCTAATGTACTCGCGCGCCAGACTGATGGTCATTCAACGGTTTTGACCGTGGGAAATCGAGGCAACGATCTTGTAGTTGCCCACAACGGAAACGTTTACTTCACGAATTCCCCGGTCGCCTCATCCAACGAGCCAAGCCGCGTCTGGCTGTTGCGCCCGGGCAGTCGCGAACCACTTGAAGTGGACTCAGGTTTACGTTTCTCAAATGGCATCGCGCTCTCACCGGATCAGACGTTACTGTATGTTTCCGACTACCGCTCGCACTGGGTTTACAGTTATCTAATCCAGCCCGATGGTACACTCGCCCACAAACAACGCTATTACTGGCTCCACGAGCCCGACGGCGAGGACCAGAGTTTTGCCGACGGCCTTAAAGTGGATCGCGACGGGCGACTGTATGTGGCGACGCGGCTAGGAATTCAAATCTGCGATCAGGCCGGCCGAGTGCAATGCATCCTGCCGATGCCGAATGGGCGATGCTCTAACCTCGTTTTCGGTGGGGCCAAATTCGATACGCTCTATGTGACGAGTGGCGATAAGGTCTTTAAACGCCGGCTCAACACAGTTGGCGTCAACGCGTGGGCGCCACCGTTGAAACCAACTGCGCCCCGGCTCTGAGCCTCAGCGATCGGCGAAGCCGCGTGGTGATTTCTGGTGCCAGCGCCAAGCGGTCGCGACGATGGATTCGATCTCGTTAAATTTGATCTGCCAGCCGAGTTCCTCGATTGCTTTCGAGGAATTCGCGTAAAGCGCGGGCGGGTCACCGGCGCGGCGAGGGGCGAACGCGTGGGGGACTTTAAGGCCGGTCACGTTCTCCACGGCACGGATGACCTGGAGCACAGAAGTAGGTTTACCCGTGCCGAGATTATAAAATAGCGCGGCGCCCGGTTTCTCGAGTTTCTTGAAAACCGCGATATGGGCGCGGCTCAGATCGTCGACGTGGACGTAGTCACGCAGACACGTGCCGTCGGGCGTGGGATAATCGTTTCCGAAAACTTGCAGCGCGGCTCGTTGGCCGGTGGCGGCTTGGATCGCGAGGGGTATAAGGTGCGATTCAGGGATGTGATCTTCGCCTATGGCAGCGTCTTCGGCGGCACCGGCGGCATTGAAATAGCGGAAGGCGGCAAAGCTGAGGCCGTGGGCGAGCGCGAGGGCTTTGAGGGCGTTCTCGATGTCGAGCTTGGTTTGACCGTAGGGATTGATCGGCGCCTGCGGCATCGTCTCGACGATCGGCATGCCGGCGGGGACGCCATAAGTGGCGCAGGTGGAAGAGAAAACGAACTTCTTCACGCCGTGGACATGCATCGCACGCAGCAAGCCGAGTGTGGCGACGACGTTATTAAAATAATACTTGAGCGGATCAGTGACGGATTCACCTACATAGGCGAACGCCGCGAAATGCATGACAGCCTCGATTTTTTCTCGCACTAGGATATCGCCGACGGTCTTTTCATCGCCCAAATCTGCCGCGTAGAACGGTAGTTCAGGAGCAACGGCTCCGCGATGACCGAAAACAAGATTGTCTAGTACGACGGGCCGATGCCCAGCGATGAGCAACTGGCGAACACAGTGACTGCCGATGTATCCGGCGCCTCCAACGACGAGAACGTTCATAAGAATGGAGGGTTTTATTGCTTTCGTAGGCGGGATGGCTAGCGATTTCCTCTTACACCTGCATGAAGCCCGCGCGTATCGTCATCACCGGAGTCGGTCTCACCGCCCCCAACGGCAATTCTCTCACTGAATTCCGGCAAAATCTCTTGCACGGCATCGCCGGCATCGAGCGCATGGAGATCCGCTACATGGGTACCCAGCTCGCGGGCGTCTGTCATTACGATCCGCTGAAGTACCAGAAGAAGAAAGAGCTTCGCGTAGGGACTCGGGCAGGATCCATCTCTATTTATTGTGCGCGGGAGGCGTTGGCCGACAGTGGAGTTAACTTCGAAACGCTGCCCAAAGATCGCGTCGGTATTTACATCGGTTGTACTGAGCACGGCAACGTCGAGACCGAGAACGAAATCTACAACATTTCGAAATTTAACTACGACACGAAGTTCTGGTCGCACTATCACAATCCCCGCACAGTCGCCAATAATCCCGCCGGCGAAACCTCGCTCAACCTTGGCATCACCGGTCCTGCTTACACCATTGGCGCCGCCTGTGCGGCGGGCAACATGGGCCTGATCCATGCCGCGCAGATGTTGCGACTCGGTGAAGTGGATTTCGCGATCTGTGGCGGCATCAGCGAAAGTATTCATACTTTTGGTATTTTCGCGGGTTTCAAATCTCAAAACGCCCTCGCTCAACATGCGAACCCGCACAAAGCCTCGCGCCCCTTCGACAAAGCGCGCAACGGCATCGTGATTTCCGAGGGTGGTTGTTTGTACACGCTCGAACGCCTCGAAGACGCCCAGGCGCGCGGAGCTAAAATCTACGCAGAGATTGCCGGTTACCACGTCAACTCAGACGCCTCGGACTACGTATTGCCCAATCCCACGCGCCAGGCTGAGTGTATTCGCGCCGCCATTGCACGTGCGGGGCTCAAGCCGAGCGATATTCACATCGTGAATACCCACGCGACGGCCACGCCTTTGGGCGACATCCAGGAATGCGAAGCGATCCGTGCGGTATTTGGCGAAGGCTGCCCTGACACCTACATTAACAACACCAAGGGCTATATTGGGCATTGTATGGGTGCGGCCGGGGCACTGGAGCTGGCGGGCAACCTTCCATCGTTCAACGACCTCACTGTTCACCCCTCGATCAATGTCGATGACCTCGATCCAGCGTGCGCGTTACCCGGTCTTGTGCTCAATCAGCCGCGCACGGTTGCGAAAGTGGACACTATTCTTAATAATTCCTTCGGGATGCTGGGCATAAATTCCGCGTTGATTGTTAAACGCTTTACCACCTAATCCCGAACTCTACCGCACCATGACCAAAGACGAATGCAAGCAAGTCGTACTCGACATCATCGCCGATATCGCGCCCGACGAAGACCTTTCTAATGTGAAACCTGAAGTACGCCTCCGCGATCAACTTCAACTCGATAGCATGGATTTCCTAGATATCGTCATGGAGTTACGCAAGCGCCACAGCATCGAAGTACCCGAGGCCGATTACCAACACCTCGCTTCACTCGACAGCTGCGCGGAGTACTTGACCCCTAAGTTCATCGCGCTCGCCGCCAAGGGCTGATCGCCGATCTCCTTCAATCTCAGGCCGGGAATTTCCTTCCCGGCCTTTTCTCTGCCCACACTCCAAGCATGAACACCCGCAGCCACTATGACGTCGCGATTATCGGGGCTGGCATGTCCGGTCTGGCCGCGGGCATCCGTTTAGCGCACTTTGGTAAAAAAGTCTGCATCTTCGAGCGCCACAACGCGACTGGCGGACTCAATAGTTTTTACAGCATTAGCGGGCGCAAATTTGACGTCGGCCTCCACGCGTTGACGAACTTTGTCAGGCCGGGCGTCAAAGGCACGCCCCTTACTAAATTGTTGCGCCAATTGCGCATCGATCGTGCCGAGTTTGCGCTCTGTGAGCAAAAACAATCCCGCGTTGTTTTCGGGCCCAACGCCGAAACCTCTCTGCGTTTTACCAACGATTTTGCAGTCTTTGAAAATGAGATTGTGACGCAGTTTCCCAAGGAAATCGACGGTTTCCGCGCGCTCGTCGTCGCCATCAAAACCTATGACGACGTTTCTCTGGATGTCGCGCCCATCTCCGCCCGAGCGGTCGTGCGAACGCACATCAGAAACGCGCTACTGGAAGATATGCTATTTTGCCCAGTGATGTATTATGGCAGTGCGCAAGAGCACGACATGGAGTTCGGCCAATTTGTGATTATGTTTAAGGCGCTTTTCCTCGAGGGCTTTGCGCGGCCGTTTGACGGGGTGCGCGTTATTTTGCGAGTGCTGTTGGAGAAGTACCGCCAAGCCGGCGGTGAGCGTCGGATGAAATGCGGTGTGCGAAAAATTTCAGCCCACGAAGGTCGCGCAACGGCGCTAATACTCGACACAGGTGAAGAAATCACGGCCACGCACATCATCTCCTCCATCGGAGCACCGGAGACGGAACGTTTGATCGGGGTCGCCACCGATGCGACGCCCCTCGAGGCCGGCCGCCTTTCGTTTGTTGAAACGATTTCAATTTTAAACTGCCAGCCCGCGGCGCTCGGGTGGGGGAGCGATACAATTGTTTTTTTCAATGACTCATCGCGCTTCGATTATGCCTGCCCGACTAATGCTTTGGACACGCGTAGTGGCGTAATCTGCTTACCCAATAATTTCGATTATGGGGACGATCGAGAATTGTCGGAGGGGATTTTTAGAGTTACATGCCTCGCGCGCTACGATCAATGGGCACCGCTAGCTGAGGAGAGTTACCAAGCCCAAAAAATTCGTTGTTTCGCGGAGGTGCAACGCAGTGCGCGTCGGTTCATGCCGGCCGTGAGCGACGCCGTACTGGCTGGAGCCACGATCACCACGGACATGTTTACGCCTCGCACCATTACTAAATTCTCGGGACACATCGGCGGGGCAATTTACGGCGCACCGGTCAAGCACCGCCAAGGTCGTACGCCGTTGGAAAATGTTTATCTGTGCGGCACAGACCAAGGATTTTTGGGTATTATCGGAGCGATGTTGAGTGGCATCTCGATGGCGAACCTTCATATCTTGCAAAAAAACTAATAGCCGTATTCTGTAGGTATATCCCCTATGAAGAATACCTACAAACTCATCTTAGTTGCGGCAATTCTCGTAAGTCGCTTGTTCGCATCAGACTTCCAGGATCGGCTGGGTCTTCAACTTTATAGTCTACGCGCCCAAACGAAGGAAAGCACAACGGGTGCGCTCGATCTCGCTCAGTCTTATGGCGTAAAAGAGGTGGAAGTGGCTGGCACCGGCTCATTAAAAGCTGAGGAATTCGTAGCCGAATTGAAAAAGCGCGGGCTCTCTCCGATCAGCGGACATTTTGGCTATGGGCTTTTTGAAAAAGACATCAACGCCGTCATCGCTGATGCCAAGGCTCTGGGGCTTAAGTACGTGGTTGTTCCGTATCCCCCAGTGAGCAAGACCACGCCGTTTAGTGAGGAAATGGCTCACGCCATGGCCGCCAAATTCAACGAATGGGGCGCCGCGTGCAAAAAAGCTGGGTTGATGTTCGGCTACCACCCGCACGGCCTCGAATTTCGCGCGACTGCTGCTGGCAACGGTGAAACGATGTTCGATCTACTGGTCCGTGAAACTCAACCGGACCTCGTGACCTACCAGATGGACGTGTACTGGGTTTTTATCACCGGAATCGATCCTGCCGCACTTTTGGCCAAGTACCCTAATCGTTTTTCGATGCTGCACATCAAGGACATGTTAAAGGATTTCCAACGCGGCACCCACACCGGCGGCAGTCCCACGATGGCAAAAGTTGCCGTCGGCGACGGACAAATTAACTGGAGAGAAGTGCTCAGTGCTGCCCAAAAAATCGGTGTGAAACACTATTTTCTCGAAGACGAGACGATGTACCCGCTCCGCTCGATTCCCGAATCGTTCAAATATCTGCGTATCCTCAAACTCTGAGTTGCGCTTTGGCCAGACGGCGGCTCACCTTGGTCGCTCCATGGCTTATGATTGGCTCAAAGGTGTCGCCGACGAGTATGATGTGATCGTGATCGGCAGCGGCTTAGGCGGCCTCACGGGTGCGAATGCGCTCGCGAAGGCCGGCCACAGCGTGCTCTTGGTCGAACATCATTATCAATTTGGCGGACTCGCCACCTGGTTCACTCGGAAAGGTGGGCACATTTTTGATATTTCGCTGCACGGCTTTCCGAGCGGTATGATCAAGTCCTGTCGCCGCTATTGGACGAAGGAAATTTCCGATGCTATCGTTCAATTAAAGGACATCCGATTTGTGAATCCACAGATGGATGTTTGGACGACGTTCACTCGGGAAGATTATACCCGCGTACTCGTCGAGCAATTTAAACTGCAGCGCACCGAGGTTGAAGCGTTCTACGACTACCTTCGGGCCATGAATTATTACGACAACAACCCTGAGACAACGGGGCAAATGTTGAATCGGTTCTTTCCTGGTCGCCCCGACGTGCACCGTTTGCTCATGGAGCCGATCTCGTACGCCAACGGCTCTAATTTCGATGACCCTGCGATCACCTTCGGGATCGTGTTCTCCAACTTCATGGGGGCTGGCGTTTACACGTTTCGCGGTGGCTCCGATGATCTGATCGAAAAAATGGTCGCCGAATTAAGAAAAAACGGCGTGGAGCTGCGCAAAAAAGTCCTCGTAGACAAAATCTTAGTCGAAGAGCGGGACGGCCAGAAGGTCGCCTGCGGGATCATCGCCGGAAACGGTCGCGTCATTCGCGCCAAAGCAGTCCTGTCCAACGCCAACATCAAAAACACGATTTTCCGGCTCGCAGGTGAAGAAAATTTTCCCGCGGATTTCGTCGAGCAAGCCCGCGCCGTTCGAATCAATTCTAGTTCGTGCCAAGTCTATTTTGGAATCCGCAAAGGTGAAAGTATTCCGCATATCGGCGACCTCGTTTTCACCTCCGCCGCTCCACAGTATAGCAACGAAGAGCTCACGCATTTCCACACTACGAGCAGGACGTTTTCGGTGTACTACCCTGATACACGTCCCGGCTCTGATCGTTACACGGTCGTGGCTTCGCTTAACGGTCTTTATCCTGATTGGAAATCACTTTCCGAGGATGACTACGAAGCGCACAAACTGCGCATGATCGAAGAGTCACTCGTGGCTCTGGAAAAATTTATTCCGGATGTTCGTGCCAAGATCGACTGGAAAGAAGCCGCCACGCCCCGAACGATTGAACGCTACACCACGCATCTTAATGGCACTTCGTTCGGCACCAAATTTGAAGGACTGCCTATCTCGATGCATCTTTCCGAAAAACTTCCTGGACTGTTCCACGCCGGAAGCGTGGGTATCATTATGTCGGGTTGGCTAGGTACGATTAACTACGGGATTATCACGGCCAATAAAGTGGATAAATATCTTTTCGCTCTTAAACAAGGTGCTCCGGCATCAACCCCGGCCTAATTTCTATGAGCCAAGTTACTGATCTTATTCCGCATCGTCCGCCTTTTCTCTTTGTGGACGAAATCGTCTCAGAAACCGCCGATGGTTTGATCGCAAAGCGCACCCTTCGCCCCGATGAAGATTTCTACAAAGGCCACTATCCTGGTGCGCCAATCACGCCAGGGGTTCTACTGTGTGAAGCGGTGTTTCAGACGGGTGCCTTGTATCTGGCCCGACAAGCCGTAGGGCAGGGCACGCCCGCCGGTGTGCCGCTCATGGCCAAAATCAGCGACGTGCGTTTCCGCAATCCCGTCTATCCTGGTGAAACGATCACCATCGAGGTGAAGAAAAAAGAATCGCTCGGTGGTTTCACTATGATGAGTGGTAGCTTGAAGAGCGCAGAGAAGCGCGTACTCACCGTCGACTTCACGGTCGCTTGGACTACTCCCGCTGGTGCGCCTAAAGCATGAGTGATTTCCTCCAAGTCTCAGGTAAAACGTTTCTGGTCTTCGGTGTCGCCAATCGCAAGAGCGTCGCTTGGTTTATCGCCAAGTCGCTGGAGGAGCAGGGGGCAAAGGTCCTTTACAGCGTGCGTTCAGAAATGCGGAGGCAATCGCTCGCTTCGCTGCTTGGTGGCAAGCCTGTCTTTATTTGCGACGTAGAACAAGAAGGTGCGGCGAACCGAATCGCGGGCGAAATCGCCGCCGCCGGCCACAAGGTGCTGCATGGCATTGTTCATTCGATCGCTTTCGCAAATTACAGCGATGGCTTCAAAGCGTTTCACGAAACGAAACGATCCGATTTTCTACAAGCGACAGCGATCTCGGCATTTTCTTTAGTGGAAATCGCAAACGCTTTTAAGCCGTTGCTCGCGAAGAACGCCTCAGTGGTGACTATTGGGATTTCATCGTTGCTCGTAACGCCAGATAACTACGGCTATATGGGCCCGATCAAAGCCGCGCTCGATTCGTGCACGCGGTTTCTAGCCAAATCTTTCAGCGCGGATTGCGAAGTTCGTTTCAATGTCGTCGGCGCAGGTCCGCTTAAAACCAGCGCATCGGCCGGTATTCCAGGTTATTTGGAAAGTTATCTTTACGCGGAGAAACTGACGTTTCGAAAACGCAATCTTTCCACCGCAGAGATTGCGGACACGGCGGTTTTTTTACTCAGCGAACGCAGTAGCGGTATCAACGGCGCGACGCTCGTGGTGGACGCTGGACTTGGAAATAATTTCTTCGATAAGGAAGTGATCCGTCTGGCGATGCGCATGGATTCAACTGCGACATGAGATTTTCCAAAGTCCGCATCGAAGCCCTCGCTGTAGCGCTGCCGGAAGAAATTATTTCCTCGGCCGCGATCGAGGAACAGCTGCGGCCGCTTTACGAGCGCCTCAATCTGCCCTTCGGCCGGCTCGAGTTGATGACTGGGATTCGTGAGCGCCGCGTCTGGTCTGATGCCACGCGGCCCTCCGATGCGAGCGCCGCAGCCGGCAAAGCCGTGTTCGCGACCTCCAAGCTCAAGCCTGAACAGGTGGAGCTTTTTATCCATGCCGCCGTATCGAGAGACATGCTGGAGCCGGCGACGGCATCGTTTGCGCATCGGAAAATCGGCCTGCCGGCGACGGCTCAGATTTTTGATGTCTCCAACGCTTGTCTTGGGTTTCTGAATTCTTTGACCGTCGCGGCTTCCATGATCGAGAGCGGACAGATTCGCTGCGCCTTAGTCGTGGCGGGTGAACACGGGCGTCCGCTGGTCGAGCAGACGTTACGTACCTTACGTGAAAAAAATCTTACACGAAATGAGATCAAACCGTTTTTCGCTAATCTCACCATCGGTTCGGGCGCAGTAGGTGCATTAATTTGCCACCAAGACCTCGCTCCAAACGGACACAAATTGCTCGGTGGTGTCGCTCGTGCGGCCACACAACACAGCGATTTGTGTCAGGGCGATACGCACGGCGCGGAGTCACTCGCTATGCAGACCGATTCGGAGCAATTACTCATCGCTGGCGTCGAGCTCGCTCGAGCTACCTGGGAGGATTTCGCAACCACCACAGGTCTGAGCGCGGACGCAATAGATCGTTTTATTTGTCACCAAGTGGGCTCGGTGCATCGACGAAAACTGTACGAGACGCTGGGGCTTGATCTGAGTAAGGATTTTTCCACGTTTGAGACCTTGGGCAACATGGGGTCGGTATCCTTGCCTGCCACCTTGGCTCTCGCAGCTCAACAAGGTGCGCTCAAACCGGGTGATCGCGTGGGCTTACTGGGAATCGGTAGTGGCCTAAATTGCCTGATGCTCGCACTCGAATGGTAAAGTTGCTTCCAGAAATTGCAGATGGGTTAGCGAAGTTATATCCCTTCGCACTTAAATCTTTTGTCACCCCATCCGGTGCGCGGATGAGTTTTGTCGATGAAGGCCCACGCCAAGATGTGGCGGTGCTTATGTTGCACGGCAATCCGACCTGGTCCTTCTTTTATCGTGATCTGATTCGGGATTTGTCGCCAAATATACGCTGTATTGCGCCTGATCACATTGGCATGGGGCTATCTGACAAACCCCAGGATTACGATTATACCTTAAATAATCGCATCACAGACATTGAGGCCCTGATAAAAAGTCTCGATCTTAAACTCGTCCATCTAGTCGTGCATGATTGGGGTGGGGCCATTGGATTTGGCTTCGCCGCCCGCCATCCGGAATTAATTGGAAAGATTACCATTCTTAACACCGCGGCCTTTGTTTCTGATCAAATCCCCTGGCGAATTTCTATCTGTCGCATACCCATTTTAGGTAACTTGCTAGTTCGAGGTCTCAACGGCTTCGCCGCACCTGCGGTATGGATGTCAATGAACCAACGCAAACTCTCCAAGGATGAGCAGAGGGGGTATTTGCTGCCTTATCCAAATTGGGATGATCGAGTCGCAGTGAACGCTTTTGTTCAGGACATCCCTCTAGAGCTTAATCATCCAAGCAGGCCTACATTAGCGTTCATTGAACAAAATCTTTCTCGATTTAAAACTAATCCAAAATTGATCGTTTGGGGAGGTCGAGACTTCTGCTTCAACGATCATTTTCGGGATCGGTGGCTTAAAATTTTTCCCGGTACTACGGTCCATTATTTCCCGGATTGCGGGCATTACATTTTGGATGATGGCGGCGCACCGGTCAGGTCTAAGGTATCAGAATTTGTTCTTGGGGCCTGACTCTAACATGAAGCCTAAGATCGGGACTCCGCAAAGAGAGCTGTTTCGATCCCAGTTAGTAAGCCTAGTAGACATGGCTCAAGCTTGCGGTAGTCTCTCAGCACTGTCACCTCTGGCTGCATCGTCATGACTTCAACAGCTCGCTCCCTTACCCTTTTGGCGCCCTGCTACAATGAGCGGGATAACGTAGCGTTGTTGCACCAACGGTTGACTGCGGTCGTCGCGGGATTGCCCGACTTGGCGTGCGAATTGGTTTTTATCGACAACGCTTCCACCGACGGAACCCAAGATGAGTTGAGGAAGCTCGTCGCTCAAACCGAGCGCCAACCCGCGGGGGGCTTGCCGGTAAAGGCCATTTTAAATCAGCGCAATTTTGGTCACGTCCGTTCACCTTATCACGGACTGTTGGAGGTGAGCGGTGATGCGGTTGTCGTGATGGCTTCAGATTTACAGGATCCGCCTGAGTTGGTTACGGAGCTTATAAAAAAATGGCGTGAGGGATACGTCGTGGTGATGGGGCAGAAGATCCAAAGCGAGGAATCATGGTTATTTTTTACGTTGCGCCGCGTTTATTACAAAGTGGTCAAACGGCTAGCTGACGTGGAATTGATCGAGAACGCCACCGGCTTCGGGCTTTACGATCGCAAGGTAATTGAGGACTTGCGCGCGATGGAAGATCCTTACCCCTACGTGCGGGGGTTGGTGTGCGAACTAGGTTATCCGGTCGCGCGTGTACCGTACGAGCAACCCCTGCGTAAGCGCGGGATCACCAAAAATAACTTCTACACTCTCTACGATGTCGCGATGCTGGGAATCACGAGTCACTCCAAGGTGCCACTACGACTAGCGACCATGGTCGGGTTTGGGGCGTCTGCTCTATCCTTCCTCGTCGGTTTTGCCTACCTCGTGTACAAGCTCATATTTTGGGAGCGCTTTGCCCTTGGGATCGCGCCGGTTGTAATAGGCTTGTTCTTCTTTGCGTCGGTGCAGTTATTTTTTATCGGGATTTTAGGAGAATACCTCGGATCTATTCATACCAAAGTCACTAAGCGCCCATTGGTCATAGAAAAAGAGCGGATAGGGTGGAAGTGACGCGCAGCAAAGCCTGTGCATTCGACGAAATCGATTCGGCCGACGATTTCACCTGATTAGCGGGGTAAGCAGAGGAATGGAGTTGCGCCGGAAGCGTCGATAAACACGGAAATCTCTTGCATCGATCGTGACGACAATCGCGCGAGGATGCAGCTCAGACAAAACCACGAGCGAAGCATCCGCGGCGTCCATGCGCTCAAACTTGAGCATCAATTCTTGGGTGCGTGCCAGTTGCTGCGGCCAAAGTGGGTGCAGCACAAGTGCTCCACGACGCACCCAATCAAGCAGCGCCTGCACTGGCGTAGAGTTGCCGCCCAAATGATAACAAGCCTCGCCCAGCACAATTTCCGTGGTGTGAAGCGGCCCGCGTCCCTGGGCGAGCGCTTTCGCCGCCCAATCATGCCATTGGTCGGCTTGATTCAGCCAAGCGACGAGCGGCCCTGCATCCACAATTCGCTTAACGTCCATAACCCTCGCGGGTCGAGAGGTCACTCGGGCCGCGGAACATGCCACGATGCTTTCCCGCAAGCACTGCAAAATCTGGTCCGTCCGTCACAATCTCCCTCTCCAAGGCGCGGCGCGCTATCATGGAGAGGCTTTCGCCGCGTCGCCGTGCCATGGTGCGGAGCTTCTTGTCGAGCGGCATTGGCAGTTTGACCGTAAAAGAAGGCATGGTCTTACCTTCGTCTTACATACGATGGCGTCAAGAATGTTGCGGTAGTCCCCCAAAATCCAGGCCACTTGTAATGTTAGTCTGCGACCCTAAAAAGGAACTCAGATCACGAAAGCTAAGTAAGCGTCCGGCCGGAGAACTCATAGCGGGATGATCGGCATTCTAGTAATCTGTCGAAATGATAACCATCGAGACAGACAGTTTACACTAATGTCCCAACTTTTGCGTCACTCGACATTTGCGTCAGTATGGCAAAATTTATTTTAGCGTTAATTTGGCAGAGACTGAAACAATGATCGTTTTTCCAAGAGAGGATTCGTCAGAATTTCCGACGTCCGAGGTTGCAGTGGAATAGACTGGGGTGATTTGAACGACACCCATCTTCGCAGTCCTCGCGATGCAACACGGGATGGCGCTATGCAGTTCCAATGCGCACTTTCGGCTCGTCGCGGAACTGACCCTGTGCTGACACGTAGCACCGCCGGAGTTTCGTTTCTCACGGTCGCGGGTGGTGCGCTCGTGAATCCCTGCTTTGCTGGTCTCTCCGGATTCCTGTCACTCAGTAGTCGAATGGAGGCGAGGGCCGGCGGGCGAATCAGGCGATGAGGTGCGAGCCGGGTATGCCGGTGTCAAAGGTTGCGAGGGTGAGGCCGGCTGATGCCGCGATCTGCGCCAGATAAGCGTCGGAGGTCTGGGCGCCTTTCCGGCACCACGACGGGAGTTTGGGCGAGGGAGAAGTGGAGACGAATCCGCCGACATCCCGCTTGATTTCAGCAAGGGCTTTTACCGCGGCCTCGGCAGAATACCCGAACACTTGGATCGACACCCGCAGGAAGCCGAGTTCGGCGTGGGCGCAGGTAGCGAGCGCACTAAACTTTTCCTGCGCCGCCCACGCGTGAAAAGCCGCGTGGTCCGTGGAACCAGGATGCCGCCATGCGAGCAGCGCATTCACATCGAGGAGGTATTTCATGGGAAATCGGCGAGCGCCGCTTTGATTTGTTCGCGAGTCACCAGCGGGCCGCCGACGCCACCAGCATCATACAGCAGCCCGGAGACCGGATGTTTCTTGATGATGATTTTCCGGGGGGCCGGTGGCGCGCCGAGCGCCCGGATGCGCAGGAAGGCGGAGACGGTGGCACGCTCGGCGAGGGCTTTGCTGCGAATCGCGCGCGCTTCCTCGGGTGAGACTTTGAAGGTGAGGGTGGGCATTGGTATTACGTTATTACCCCAACGCGCACCGTCAAGACGTGCGCTTAAGCATAATATTAAACATAATATTTATTGTGCGCCTAAAAGCCGTGGCGCTCTTGGAGGGAGCCAGCGAGCGGCTTTCCCTCGCCCCTGCCTAAATGCGAATACACAATAGTTGGTGAGAAAATGACACAATTCGTGACCCAAAATCGGCAGGCCGGCTAGCGCGGGTGCGGAATAATGGCGAAGACCGTGATCACAGGGATATTCTTCTTGGTCTTTGGGTCGCGCTCGTCGGGACCGTAATACCAGAGTATGCGGTAAGCGCCCGGAGTATTGTTCTGCGCGTAGGCTTCAAACACCTTGCGATCCTTAGTCGAAAGCGACGTGAACTCGTGGGTGTTTAAGCTCGGGTGCGTCGGGTCACTTTGCAGATGGCCCAATGCCCTGTTTACCTGCTTATGTATCCCCTTGGTAGAAGGAGAAAGCCCGAGTTCGGCAAGCTGGTTCTTGGCCTCGGTAGAAAACCGCAAGACGCGAAACATCGCGGTTATCCCTTTGCGTGCTTCGAGAAATCACCCAAGTCATGGACTTCGCCGCGGGCGGCCTGCTCCAACCCGCGTTTAACTGATGCCAACGCAGCAGGGTTTTCAAAAAGCCAAGCCTCGTCTGCCGGAACGGCCCTCACGGGATCGAGGAACAGTTGGCCAAAGGTGTTCCTGTAAATGTTAAACGCGCTCGATCCAGCCAACACTTCTCCGAGCGAAAGCCTTTTTTTGGCGTCGGTGCGGGCAAACTCAGTCACGAGTTCAAAGTTAGTATTCTTGATGACGGATGAGGACATGAGGTAACCATGCATTGATGGGCCTTGTGAGTCAAGTGGGAATGGCCCACAACGGTTAAGACAACGCCTTTTCGCCTGCAGGCGGTTAGATGGCGGTGTGGTGCCGAAGACCCCCTGTTTCTTGAGATCCACCCGAGCCGGTAAGACCGTCATACGCCATGGTTGCGATCACCTTCAAAGTTTCACCGGAAGAGGCCCGTAAAATTCGCGCCGCCGCCAGGGCCGCTCATCGCACCGTTTCCGCTCATATTCGCTCCGCACTGCTGCCTCTTGCACCCGCGCCCCGACCCCGGCTCGTCTTGCGCTACCATCCGGTTTCCGGGCTCCCCTACAACGCCGGCGGAAAAAATCTGCCCACCGTCAGCCTGACCGACATCAAGGCCGCCCTGGCTGACTTCCCGTGAAATACCTGTTGGATGTGAACGCGCTGATGGCGTGGAGCCATCCCACTGCCGCTGAACACGCCCACTTCCACGCGTGGGCAAAGGCCGCCGGCTTTGACGCGCTCGCCACGTGCGCCCACGTCGAGCTTGGTTTCATCCGCGTCACCATGCAGACGCTGCGCTTTTCGCTCGCTGATGCCCAAAAAGCTCTGGCCGAAATGAAGAAGCACACAGGTGGATTCGTTGCCAACGCGCCATTGCCCTCGCTCGCCTCGTGGGCCAGCACCGCGGCAAAAACCTCCGACGCCTATCTGGTGCAGCTTGCCGAATCCGCGGGCCTGAAGCTCGCCACGTTTGATACCGGTATTCCCGGCGCGGTGCAAATTTGACTCGCCCGTAGGGTTCGTTCCCGAGCGACGTTCAGCTATTGGAACAGCTAAAATTCGGGCAAAGCTGGGGTCCCGCTGGTCGGTAAACATGCACTCGGCGGCCCAACGGACGACCGATTTTCAGGGGAACGGATAGCCCAATCGACGGGCCTGGGGCCGTCGGTGCGTGTTTTAATTATCCTCACGGATTTTTGCTGTCGACGGTGGGCCGGCAGCGTCGGCGTATCTCCCAGGTCCAAGTCTCACCGCTAAAATGCGCAAGATCACGGATCGTGTTTCTTGGCTTCCCGAAGAGTGCAGAGCCCTGTTTAAATAAAATCAGCGAGGGTGAGATTATATCCGTCGATTTCAGGTTTCGGCTTGGTCGATAATTATACCCCGTGGGCCGTTCTGGTTTTTCATCAAAACTGACTATTCTCCTGCGAGCCAAATCTTAATCAGAAAATTTTCCCCAGCCCGCACTTTTTGCATTCGGTTAATTACAAATAGTTATCCAGGAAAATTAATTACCAGCAATCTTGCTGGAAAATATGTCGGCAGAGTCCTAAGTAAAATGTTCGCAACAGAGCCTCAGCGCGCTAGTCCCCAACGGGCTGTGAAGGGGTAATAAATGATCAAGGGTCGACCAACGGCATCTTTGAGCGGAACAAAGCCCCAATAGCGGCTATCTTGGCTGTTGCCGGAATTATCACCCATGGCGAAAAATCCATCTTTGGGGATAGTCAATTTTTCACCAACCTGAAGATACTTTGATCCATATCGCGGATCGGCGTTAAAATAACCGCGGTAAAATCCGCTCCGTTTGGAATTGGATTCAAAAGCTTCTGAACCAGTTATGGGCGCTCCGTTGCGAAAAATGCCGGGTTCTTTGATTTCGAGAACATCCCCAGGCACGCCGACCAATCGTTTGATGTAGTACTGGTCTTGACCGATTCCACTGATGTTGCCGGTACGAAATACGAATCCCTGCCCCGTCTTTGGCTGGACAAAATGAAAACTTAACCGGTCTACGAAGAGTTGATCACCGGTTAAGAGATCGAAACGTAATAACGCTGCGCCGGCCTTAACGCTGCGTCCCAATGATATGTTTCTCACGCTGGCGGTCGCTCCCGTGTTAGCATCAACTTTGAGCAGAGATTCCTGCCCTGCGGCAGCGCGGACTAAACGCGGCCATTGCGCCGTAAAATCGCGTTCGCTGCCAAAATAGGTTTCAAATAGCATGCGGTCGAAGTCGCCGAAATCCATCGGTACTCGCATCGTCGCCGGAGCCCCATCAACGTAGAAGGTGTATTCCTTTACCTGCGTCGGAAAAATGAACCAACTTCTATCGGGCTGAACTGTATAGGCCATACGACCATTATTGAAAAACGGCGCGGTCACCTCACCCCCGCGCGGAGCGATTGCTTCGAAGCGTTGCGCACCATAGGCGAGAAATCGAAAGGCTTGGCCCAACTTACCCGGAGGTTCGGTCGCATTCGTGTGATTTTCCCCGGTCATACCGTAATAGGACGGCCACATCGAGTTCGTGGGGATTTTGAACGGTTGGGCCACATAAGTGCGGATACCCAAGATCACCAAGGCGGCGACGACGAAAAACTCGACATTTTCGACTAGGGCATTTTTGGGGTAAACGGCTCCGCCCGTTTCGCGCATGACCGCTTCGGCCTGTTCGATTCTTAACTTGAGCTTGGCGGCATCGAGTCGGTGCTTGATACCTTCGCGCAGGGATTCGATTTGTTGCGTGAGTTTGCCGAGTTGAGCCGCTGGCAAGACGTCACGTCGGAAATGGTAAATCTTCTCCGCAAGCTCGAGCCAGTTTGCGGCGTTTTCGAGCATCTTCTTGTCCTGCGACTGGAAAAAACCGAACATGGCGGAGCGGGTTTAGTTATTTTGGAGAACCTTTATAAAGGCATCCGGCGGGATCGAAACTTTTCCGATCTGTTTCATTTTCTTTTTACCCTCTTTTTGCTTATCGAGGAGCTTGCGCTTGCGGCTGATGTCACCGCCGTAGCACTTTGCTGTGACGTCTTTGCGCATTTCCTTAACGTTATCGCGCGCAATAATTTTGCCGCCGATTGCAGCCTGAATGGCGACTTTGAACATTTGGGGCGGGATGATCTCGGCGAGTTTTTCGCAAAGTTGGCGACCCTTGGATTCAGCTTTATCGCGATGCACGATACAAGCAAAGGCATCCACGGGATCGCCGTTAATCATAATGTCCATCTTTACGAGGTCGGAGGCCATGTAGTCGCCGAGTTCGTAATCCATGGATCCGTAGCCATGCGTGACGCTCTTGAGGCGATCGTTGAAATCGACGAGGATTTCGTTGAGCGGAAGAACGCAGCGCAGCATCACACGATTCATGTCGAGCGTATCGGTATGCTCGCAGACCCCACGCTTTTCCATGATGATGGAAAGCATGTCGCCCATCGAATCGTTGGGGATGATAATGGACGCGCGAATCGTCGGTTCCCGGATTTCGAGGATCGTGCCCGGATCGGGCATGTTTACGGGATTATCCACGTCGATCTCTTCGCCGCCTTGTTTTACGATGTGATAAATGACGCTCGGGTACGTGGAGATGATTTCGACGTCATGCTCGCGGCGCACACGCTCCTGTATGATTTCCATATGGAGCAAACCGAGGAAGCCGCAGCGAAAGCCGAAACCTAATGCGAGAGAGCTTTCCGAGGAATAGACGAAGGCCGCGTCATTGAGTTGGAGGCGGCCGAGACCAGCTTTCAACTTTTCGTAGTCGTCGCTTTCCAAGGGATAGAGCCCGCAAAATACCATGGGGCGAACTTCTTTATAGCCCGGCAACATATCAGTGGCGGGTCGCGCGGCGATGGTGATGGTGTCGCCGGTCTTAACCTCGGAAGGAGTTTTTATACTGGAAACGATGTAGCCGACATCACCGGCGGTAAGGACCGCGCATTTTTCCATCTTCGGCGTGAAGATACCGACTTCTTTCACATCCGCTTTTTGGCCGGTGCTCATGAGCATCATCATGTCATGTGCTTTGATCGAGCCTGAGAATACGCGTACGTACGCGATACAACCGCGGTACGCGTCGTAAAGAGAATCAAATACGAGGATTCTCGCCTGCGGATAATCACTCCAGCGTGGTGAGGGTACGCGCGCGACGACGGCTTCAAGAATATCGACAATGCCGATGCCAGATTTGCCGCTGGCCAGAATCGCTTCCTCGGCAGGAATCGTGAGAATGTCTTCCAATTGGCGGGTGCACAGTTCGAGATTGGCACTCGGAAGATCAATTTTGTTGATGACCGGTATGATCTTAAGGTTTTGGCCGAAAGCCAAATGGGCGTTGGCGACAGTCTGAGCTTCGACGCCTTGGGCCGCGTCAATCAGTAGCACGGCGCCTTCACAGGCCGCGAGGCTTCGCGAAACTTCGTAAGAGAAGTCCACGTGGCCCGGCGTGTCCATGAGGTTGAGTTTGTAATCCTGACCATCTTTGGCCCGGTACGTCATCGTGACCGGGTGCGACTTGATCGTGATGCCCCGCTCTTTTTCGAGGTCCATCGAGTCCAAATGCTGCGCGGTCAGTACACGTTGGGAAACGGTGTTAGTGTGCTCAAGCAGTCGGTCGGAAAGCGTGGTTTTGCCATGGTCGACGTGGGCGATGATGCAGAAATTACGGGTGTTTTTGGCAGACATCGGCTCAGGCATTAGAAAGGTCGGTGAATTCGCTGAAATTTTTTATAGACCAGGATTTTTCGGTGCGGCGGGCCAGTCCAGCCAACACGCCTCCTGGTCCTAGTTCCCAAAATGTGGTAGTTCCAGCTGCTACAGCTTGGCGCATGCAATCTTCCCAAAGCACGGAGGAAACGACTTGTTTAACCAAGGCGTTTTTGATGGCCGCAGGATCAGCGATTGCTTGACCCGTAGTGTTGGTGAAGACCGTGAATTTCGGCGCCGCAAACGGCACGCTTTCGAGATAAGCCGAAAAAGCTACGCGGGCCGGGTCCATGAGTCGTGAGTGATAAGCGCCGGCGACGTTTAACGGGATGACCTTTTTCATGCCACGTTCTTTGGCGCCGGCGACAGCCGCCGCGATTTTGGTTTTTTCTCCGGAAATAATGATTTGGCCTGGGGCGTTGAAATTCGCCGCTTCGACATCGAACTCGCGACAGAGCTCGGCCACGCTGGCGCGTTCTTCGCCGATCACCGCCGCCATGGCGCCTGAGGTTTGCTCGCAGGCCAATTGCATCAGACGTCCCCGCTCGGCCACGATGCGCAAACCCGTCGTAAAATCGAATACGCCTGCGGCGGCATAAGCGGTAACTTCACCCAAGCTCAGGCCGAGGGCGAAGTTGATTTCGGATGCTTTACCCTGTTCTCGCAGAGCCGCCAGTAAGGCCATGCCATGCACGAAAAGCGCCGGTTGGCAGACTTTAGTGGAAGTGAGGGCGGCATCAGGCCCCTCGAAACTCAACTGAGCGAGATCCCAGCCCAAGACCCGATTGGCTTCATCATAAAGCGCACGCGCCGCAGGCGAACCCGCGTAAAGCGATTTACCCATGCCCGTTTTTTGAGCACCCTGCCCTGCGAATAATAATGCCAATCCCATGGTAGAAACCGTTAAGACAAGCGCCCGACGTCGGTGAATCCAAGCCCTAAAAATATTGGGCCGATTAGAATAACACGAGGCGGGCTAACTTTTGCTAAAAATACCCTTCAGATTCATGTTGGTCCTAATGGTTCGGCCTAAAGCGAAGCCCTTACTCTTTGCTGATTTGACATCCTCGCGGCCCAACAAGATCGGGATTTCCTTACGCACATGCCTGCTTCGCAGTTGGAAGCGGCCAGAGGCGGTTCCATAAAACGCATTGCAACGCACCGTTACTCAAGATTGTTGTAAAACAACGCTAATATTTCATGAAAACTCGTCCGCTTACCGGTACAATCACCGCACTCGTTACACCCTTTCAGAAGGGCCGGATCGCTCATGGCGATTTGAAGCGGTTGATCGAACACCAAATCCGCGGAGGGATTGATGGTTTGGTACCAGTTGGCACCACGGGAGAATCACCGACGGTAAATCACGAAGAACATATTGAAATTATCCAGTCTACCGTGGAAATGACGCGGGGTCGTGTACCGGTTATTGCTGGTACCGGATCAAACTCGACCCAGGAAGCGGTCGAACTCACTCAGCAGGCCCATGCCGTAGGGGCTGATGCCATGTTGGTTGTGGCGCCCTATTATAATAAACCCGGAGCTGAAGGACTTTTCCGGCATTTTTGTGCGGTCGCTGAGGCCACCGATAAACCGATCATTCTTTATTCTATTCCCGGACGCTGTGGCATTGAGATCGGCATCCCCGTTGTTGAGCGACTACGAGCGAAATACAAACACGTGCGCTGGATCAAAGAAGCCGGTGGCAGCGTGGATCGTGTCGATCAACTCAAGCACGCGCTCGGCGCAGACATCACCGTTCTTAGCGGAGATGACTCCCTCACCCTGCCCTTCATGGCTGTGGGCGCTGAGGGTGTGATCAGTGTGGCTTCAAATCTTTATGCCCGCGATATCAGCAACATGGTGCGATTAGCCTTGGCTGGCGATTTTACTAAGGCGCTCAAATCGCATCGTCGCCTATACCCAATGTTCAAAGCGATCTTCATCGAGTCTAATCCCAGTCCGATCAAATTCGCTTTGGTGCGGGCGGGAATCATCATGAGCGCTGAGGTCCGCTTACCGTTGAGCGAGATCAGCAAAGAAAGTGCGCAAAAACTAAACCAAGTCTTGTCCGTGCTAGAGCGCTAAAATCCCCCCATGTCCATTAAAGTATTACTCAATGGTTCGCGAGGTCGCATGGGCCAAGCAATCGCCGCTTCCGCAGTCGAAGCCGGAGTCACCCTTTGCGCGACCTTGGATACAGGTGATGTGGTGGCTGATCATATTGCCGCTTGCGATGTGATCATTGACTTCAGCTCACATAAAGCGACTCAAGGGTTACTCGAACTCGCCATAGTGCACAAAAAACCAATCGTGATCGGCACCACCGGTCACTCCGCAGAAGAGAAAAATCATTTACTTAGCCTGGCTCAACAAGTCCCCTGCGTGTGGGCGGGAAATTTCTCCATCGGCGTAAATTTACTCTTTGCTCTTACCCGTCGAGTCTCCGCGATTTTAGGCTCAGATTACGACATCGAAGTAGTGGAGATGCATCATCGCTTAAAAAAAGATGCTCCCAGTGGCACCGCAGCTCGCCTGCTGGAGATTATCATGGAGGAGCGTAAACTCAGCGCAGCAGCTTTACGTCACGGCCGCGAAGGTATCACCGGAGAGCGCACGCCCACGGAAATAGGGATTCACGCGCTCCGTGGTGGCGACGTGGTGGGTGATCACACGGTCATGTTTGCTACCATGGGCGAACGCTTGGAGCTGACGCACAAGGCTAGCGATCGAGGTATTTTTGCCCGGGGATCACTGCGTGCCGCCCAGTGGCTCGTTGGTCGCAAAGCTGGACTCTATGATATGCAAGATGTGCTTGGCTTGAAGTAACCAACCGCCGCCGCACTTACATCATTGTGATCACCTCCATTAAAGGCACTTTAGTATCCGCCACTCCGCTCCACGCCATAGTCGAGCTTAATGGCTTTGGCTACGAGGTTAACATCCCACTCACCAGCGCGGAAAAACTACCGGCTGCAGGGGCCGAGGTGAAACTGCACACCCACGTAATTTACCGCGAGGACGCGCAGACGCTCTACGGTTTTGCTACCATTGTTGATCGAGATTTTTTCCGCCTCATGATAGACCATGTCACGGGAATCGGTCCAAAGAGCGCGCTCGCAATCATGAGTCGTCTTTCAGTGGAATCGTTAGAATCAGCTATTCGAAGTGGTGATATTGGCTTACTCGCAAAATGCCCCGGTATTGGTAAAAAAACGGCCGAACGTCTCGTGGTTGAACTTAAGTCTAAGGTAGAGATTCCTAGCGGTGGAGCGAAAAGCAGCCCTCAAGCAATTTCAGGTTCCAGTGCCGCTCCAGCCAGTGCTCATCGAGATGCGATCTCTGCGTTGGTTGCCCTCGGCTACAAAGCGCCCGATGCCGATACCGCCATTCGGCAGGCCGCGCTTGCTTTAGGTGCGGGAGCCTCCACTGAGACTTTGATCAAAAAAGCTCTGAGTTGAATTTTCCCGCGCTCAGCCCGATACAGGCTGAGATCTTCAACGCTGAAATTGATGAGCCGCTTGCTCGAATCGAGCGTCGATCGGGCGCCGGTTGCGGAAGTTGTTTTTCTCAGGCGCAAGACTGGTCTTCTGATCGAAGCGTAAATCCTCCGCCAGCATTCGAGGCATGGAGCTGACTTGAACGGTTTGCATCCAGTCAAAACGAGCATCATTGCGATCAAGTGGGGTCGCTGTGTTTTGTGCAGTAATTGATCGAGGCGTGTAAGCGGTAAAAACAGGCTTCAAATCGGAATTCCTCACAGCGACAGAGACGGTGCGGGGTAAATCACGCACGTTGTTTGCGAGGGGTGAGATCGGCGCAAATTGCACGGGCGTGATTGTGGAGGTTTCAGGCGCAAGGGCGGCCAAATGGGCCGAGCCGTGTCCGTTGCGCATGACCGCTACTACCGCAACACAGGCAGCTGCGGCACACGCTGCTACCGTGTAAAACCCCAAGCTCCAGCGCGCGGTGGTTTCTTCAAAGCGCACTAGATTTGAGTCAGCTGGTGCAGCCGCAGATTCTAGCGCGGACGCTTGAGCTAAGACGACACAGGCCTTCTGCATTTGACAGTACTCGCGATAAATTTTGTAGCGCGCAGGATTACGAGTGACTTCCGCTTCTAGCCGACGCGCGTCGATGACGCTGATCTCGTGGTCGAGATAAAGATTTAGCAGTTCGATAAATTCGTCGTCGTTCATTTAAAATCCTCTCCCAATTTTGATTTCAGGCTATCACGGGCGCGAGCGATACGGCTTTTAACCGTACCAACGGAAATATTTAAAATCTCAGCGATCTCCTCGTAAGAAAGATTCTTGATGTTTCTTAACGTGAGAATTTCCCGATGTTTGGCACTTATTTTTTCCATGCCTTTGGCAATGCGTGCCACAAACTCGGTTGTTACCGTGATATCGTCGGGCGACTCAACCTCGGCTGGAATAATATCAGCCAGTGTCGTCTCATTGTCGGCGCTGAGCGGAGCATCGAAGGAGACTGATTTATCGCGCTTGCGGCGCCACCAATACCAGTAGCGATTACGCGCCAAATTGGTCGCGATTTGATAAAGCCAAGTAGAAAACGCAGAATCACCTCGGAAATTCACCAGGCCGCGATGCGCGCGAATAAAGGCGTCTTGAGTAACTTCTTCGGCGTCCTGCTGATTGCGCAGGAGCTGGTGTACCATCGAATAAATTCGATCCCAATAACGAGTGACCATTTCATCGAATGCCGATTGGTCGCCATTTTTAAAGCGGGCTACCAAGGCATGATCCAGGGCTACTTCTTGAGCTTTTGAGGACATACGTTCTGCCCCATTCTGATGCGTATACTGTTCGAATGTTCCCAATTTCTTTAGCGGAGTCACGCTAGATAGCTCCTAGCTTCACGCGCGGTCAATCGAGACTGCAACATTGCGAGAAATTTCTTGCCAAGCCCAGCGCGCGCTACCCATTTTCCGCAGTTCCATCGGTCTAGGGCTGGTAGCTCAATGGTAGAGCAGCATCCTTTTAAGTTGTTGGTTCCGGGTTCGAATCCCGGCCAGCCCACCACCGGTGAGCATTCGTTTAATCCTAGATAGCGAATGCGGCGCTACTAGGCGCTGGACGTTGGCATTAATCGAATAGCAGAAAACTTTCTTAATTTCTTGCCGCGCCGCATGCTTGGGCCAATAGCTTTGTTAGCTTACTTTATTTAAATCCACGCCATGAAACTTGTTTCGAAGCATTTCCTCCTCCTCGCTCTCAGCGCGGCCGTCGTTTTAAGCGGTTGCGCCAAGAAACCGGTACGTCCGGACCCGAGCGCCACGCTGATCGGGCCCAACACCGGCGGTAACATCAACCCGCAGGACGTCTCTACGACGGCGGACCAAAACTCCGGACTGCAACAGCGTCTCGGCGATGGCGTCATTGACGACGGCCACACCATCCGCGGCTTGCTCGGCGCAGTCTATTTCGAATTCGATCGTTCGGATATCTCGAAACCTGACGAGCGTGCCAAACTTAAAGCGGCCAAAGAATATCTGGATAAAAATCCCGACCAGCGTCTTCTCCTCGAAGGTCACGCCGACTGGCGAGGAACGTCCGAATACAATTTAGGCCTCGGCGATCGTCGCGCCAACGCGGCTAAAAAATACCTCGAAACCCTCAAGGTCTCGGTCGATAAACTCGAAACGCTCTCAAAGGGCAGCGAGGAATCGAAGAAGGGTGGCACTGATGAAGACATGAAGAAGGATCGCCGCGTCGAATTGGTCATCATCAAAAAACAGTAATCGAGCGTCCTCCTATTACTTTAAAAAAGCCCCGGCCGTTAAGGCTGGGGCTTTTTTGTGCACCTATGCCGAAGCTCACGCCTTGGCTTGAGCATGAATCAACGCACGCCCGCCAAATCGGCAAAAATCCTCTGCGTCGTTTCGATGCCTTTCTTCATGACATCCAAATTAAAACTTTCATTGGGTGCATGGAGGTTATCCTCGGGCAGGAAGAGACCAAACATCACGGAATCCAGGCCTGTCACACGCTTGATGTCGGCAATGATGGGCACGCTGCCTCCTTCGCGCAGATAAAGCGGAGCGCGTCCCCAAACTGAGCTGATCGCCGTATCGGCAGCCTGGAAGGCACGCGCCAATACCGGAGATTGATCCCTCGGCGTGTTAGAACGTCCCGGCGGCACCACCACGTAAGGATCACCTTTGTGTTGATCGATGAACTCAAGTTTCACCCCTTTAGGTGTGCGCGCACGGATCGCATTCATAACGAGCTTTTTGATTTTATCCGGCTGCTGATTGGGCACGAGTCGGCAACTGATTTTGGCGAAGGCTTTGCTGGGGATGACTGTTTTTGTACCTTCACCCTGATAGCCACCGCCAATACCGTTGAATTCTAGCGTTGGTTGAAAACGCGAGGATTCAAACGGTGAAAAGCCCGGTGTGGTGTAGAAAGTGTCGATACCTAGAAATTCCGCATAAGCTTTTTCGTCGGCTCCGAGTTTTTTTAATTCATCTCGTTCCCACGGGTGCACGTCGAGGACATCATCGTAGAACCCAGGCACATTCACACGGCCATCCGGGGTGTGCAGCGTGGCGATAATTTCTGCCAGGGCTTGAATCGGGTTACGCAATACCCCGCCGTGCAATCCCGAGTGCAGATCCCCTTTTGCCCCAGTGATTTGTACGTCGAATAGAGTTAACCCGCGCAGTCCGCAGGTGAGCACGACTTGCTGTTCATTAGGTAAAGCGGTATCCGACAAATACACAAAATCAGCTTCGCGCAGACGATCTTGGTATTTTTCTAAAAATTTCGGAAAACTAGGGCTGCCCATTTCCTCTTCGCCTTCGATCAGAAACGTGATGCGCAACGGCAAGTCGGGATGCTTTTCGAGCAGACGAGCAATTGCTGTGATATTGGTCATCAGAGGACCTTTGTTATCCGCTGCCCCGCGCCCATAAATACGATTACCCCGAACGGTGGGTTCGAACGCAGGCGATGTCCAAAGATTCAAAGGATCGGCTGGTTGTACATCGTAGTGTCCATAGACGACGACATGAGGCCACGATGGGTTGGTGCCACGACTGCCCAAAATGATGGGGTGCAGGTCAGTCGCGACGACCTCCACTTTAAATCCCATCGAGCCGAGTAAGTCCGAGACGAAGTTCTGCGCTCCGCGCATACCATCGAGAAATTTGGAGTCGGCGGAAACCGAGGGATGACGAATGAATTCTTTGAGTTTTTCTACCGGGTCGAACATGGCGTAACGTTGGAGGCGATCTGCGCGGACCGCCAACCGGAAATCGTCGGACCTTCGATTAATGCTTAAAATGACGCGAACCGGTAAAGACCATGGCCATACCACGGGCATCGGCCGCCGCAATCACCTCGGCATCACGGACGGAACCGCCGGGTTGAATCGCGCACGTCGCACCGGCTTCCGCAGCCGCAATCAAACCGTCGGCGAACGGAAAAAGTGCTTCACTCGCCACGACCGAGCCCCGCAGATCCAAGCCTGCCTCACCTGCTTTCCATACCGCGATGCGGGAACTATCCACCCGCGCCATCTGGCCTGCACCGACGCCGAGGGTTTGTTCGCCGCGGCAATAAACAATCGAGTTCGATTTGACGTGTTTGCCGACTTTCCAGCCAAACAGCATGGCACTCCATTCATCGGCCGTGGGTTGACGCTGAGTCACGACCTTGAATTCACGCACGTTGCCTAGAGTGCGGTCTCGGTCTTGCACCAGCACCCCTCCGATCACGGAGCGTATTTCCTGCAACGCATCCGCGCCCATACCCGCCTTGGCAATCATGAGGCGCAGATTTTTCTTTTTGGAAAAAATAGCGAGAGCCTCTGCGGTGAATCGTGGGGCAATGATGACCTCGGTGAAAATCTCGGCAATCAACTTGGCGAGATCGGCATCAAGTGTGGCGTTGACGATAATAATACCACCAAAAGGGGCTTGCCGATCCGTCGCGTAGGCTTTGTCCCACGCCTCGAGGATTGTATCCGAACTGGCCACACCACAGGGATTGGTGTGTTTCAAAATCGCGACGGTTGGGCGCTCAAACTCGCCGATGAGGTAGGTGGCTGCGGTGATATCTAAAATGTTATTATAGCTCAGCTCCTTGCCTTGGAGCTGTTCGTAATGCTCGTGGAATGTGCCGTAAAGAGCCGCGTGCTGATGAGGGTTTTCGCCGTAGCGCAGGTTTTGCGCTTTTTTCCAGGAAAGCGAAAGCGTACCTGGTAGACCGCTCAAGGCCTCAAGGTCGGGTGCTTCGGCCTGAGCCGCCAAGTAACCGGCAATAGCTGCATCGTAACTGGCGGTGCGCTGAAACACCTTGAGTGCGAGGCTACGGCGCAGGGCGTTGAGCGCTTCGCTCCCCTCGCCCGCGCTGAGCGCAATCAGAACGCTGGTGTAATCACTCGGATCGCACACGACGGTGACGCTTGCGTGATTTTTGGCTGCGCTGCGCAACATGGAGGGCCCGCCGATATCGATATTCTCGATGGCTTCCTCGAACTCGACGTGAGGTTTCGCTACCGTGGCCTCAAAGGGATAAAGATTCACCACAACCAGATCGATGAGCTCGATCTGATTTTCACGAGCTTGGGCAAGGTGTTCAGGTTTATCGCGGCGGCAAAGCAGTCCGCCGTGGATTTTGGGATGAAGCGTTTTTACGCGTCCTTCCATGATTTCAGGAAACCCCGTGTGGTTGCCCACTTCAGTGACCGGCAGGCCTTTTTCCGCGAGTAACTTGGCGGTGCCGCCCGTCGACAAGAGCGTGTAGTCGTGCGTTCGTACAAGCGCCTCCGCAAATTCTGCCAGACCCTGTTTGTCGCTGACTGAAAGAAGCGCGTATTTAGCCATGCTGCGTTTTTTGCGCAGGCCGACGATGCGCCGCAAGCCCGAAGCTCAGCTTTGTCAGCCGCAGCGCATGCTTGCTCGTCACTGGATTGTACTTCAATTTCGTTATGTGTCCTGCAGTTCCTCCGAAATCCCCGGCCTCACCGCTACACTTGATAAAATCACTTACCATCACGGTGGTGCCAGCCTACCCATGGAGAAACCGCATGCGTTTGTTTATTTTGTGACCATTCACAACAGCTCCGAACACACGATCACCCTGCTCGGCCGCAAGTGGGTCTTGGAACACGCTGACGGTTCTCATTTGGTGATCGAAGGAGATAAAATCATTGGCGAAACTCCACGCCTCGCATCCGGTGAACGCTTCTCCTACAACAGTTACCACGTGACCGGTTGTGAGGCTCGGGCCACGGGTTCTTTTCATGGTATAGACGAAACCGGGCGTAAAGTTCACGTCGTATTACCGACATTCGAGCTCAAAATACCGGCTTAAGGCAGCGAAAGTGCCATTTTTGATCGTCACTTGATCCTTCGCGCGGCGGAACTCGAAAATTCGTTCTCGTTCTCGTAGGCGATCTCGTGTTGGGTGTTCCTTTCATGAAGTTAACAGACCTCAACCGCGCGGGTGGCATCGGTGCCAATTCGATGTTTATCGAGCTCGGCGAACTCCGCATCGTAATAGATTGCGGCTTAAATCCCAAAGAAGTCGGCCGTGCCGCCTCTCCCGATCTTTCGCTGATCCGCGATAAGCCCCTCGATCTTATCATCATCACGCACTGTCACTTGGATCATATCGGCAGTCTGCCGGTTCTGATGCGCGAACATCCCAACACCCCCGTGTTGATGACGACCTCCAGCCGCATGCTCATCGAGCGCATGCTCCACAATTCAGCCAACGTGATGATGCGCCAACGCGAAGAGGCTAACATCCCTGATTATCCGCTTTTCACCCATGAGGAAATCGATCGCTGCGGCAAACGCATGATCGGCTTAAATTTCAATCAAGCCAAACACTTTCGCGGCGCCAAAGACGAAATCGAGATCGTGTTTCATCCCGCCGGCCACGTCGCCGGAGCCGCAGCAGTAGAACTCGTCTACAAACACCGAGCGATCTTTTTCACCGGCGACGTCCTTTTCACCGATCAACGCACCTTGAAAGGTGCGCGCTTCCCCGCCGGACACTTTGATACCGTCGTCACCGAAACCACTCGTGGCACCACCGAACGTCCGCTCGGTAAGAGTCGCTCCGAGGAAATGATCCGCTTAGTCGCCAGCATCAACGACACCATCCAACGCGGCGGCTCCTTCCTTATTCCAGTATTCGCGCTCGGTCGCATGCAAGAAGTACTGACGATTATCCACGACGCCCGCAAATTTGGTAAGCTCATCGACTTCCCTATTTTTGCCTCAGGCCTAGGTATGGACCTCGCCGATTATTTCGACGAAATCAGCCGCAAGACCAAGCACGTTCAATTTAACCGCGGGATTATCAAGGAACTCAAAATCAAACCAGCGCCGCGCAAACTCGTTGCCGGGCAAGATCCAGGTCAAAACGCCCTGTACATCATCAGCTCCGGTATGCTCGTCGAGCGAACCCCCAGTTACACCCTCGCCTCCGGCCTTCTGGGCAATGCCCGTAACACCATCGGCTTCGTCGGCTACTGCGACCCCGAAACTCCTGGTGGCGAACTCCTCGCCTCCGCCCCCGGCGACACCTTCCTCTTCAAAACCGCCAACGTTAAAACCAAAATCAAAGCCCGCGTGGAACGCTTTGAACTCAGTGGCCACGCCGATCGCGAAGAGCTCGTGCAATTTGCCGTCCAGACCGAAGCGCGCAGCGTCGTACTCACCCATGGTGACCCTGCCGCCCGCGCCTGGTTCATGACCCAGCTCAAAGCGCAGATGCCCAACAGCACCATTCTAGACCCCGTTCCGCTCCAAACCTATCAGGTCTAAAAAAAACCGGAACGCGACGCTTCCGCGTCTCACACCTAGCAAAAGCCGGCCGCAACGCCGGCTTTTTTTGTTAGCTCTTTACCAACTCCCTCAACCGCGCCGCCACTATCGGTCCACCGGCGATGTAAACGATCCGACCCATTTTTAGATCAAACGTCCGCATCGGTAATTGCTCGCCATTGATAAAGTTCACCTCGCCGCCGGCTGCGCGCACGAGCGGAATAGCCGCCGCTAAATCCCAGATCTTTACGTTGAAATCCACGCAGCCATCGAACAATCCGGCCGCCACATAAGCTAGATGCAAGGTCGCGCTCCCTAGCCCGCGAATCTTAAATTGCGCGAGTACTGACTGCGTCGCCGGCAACCATGCCGGATCGAACGGCCGATGAAACCCCACAATGCTTTCGCGATGTGGCGCCAAGTTAAGGACTGAGACGACGCGCTCTCCATCATGCATCCCAAATCCTGGACCTCCGTGCATCAACACACGCCGACTCAAATCGTACACGACGCCATAGATCGGCTCACCGCGTTCACATAAGGCTAGTGAAATCGCGCAATGCGGAATCCCGAGCGCGAAATTATTCGTCCCATCAATCGGATCCAATACCCATGAAAACGTCGATAGCACGGGAATCGCCGCTCCAGACTCCGCCAGTTCCTCGCTGAAAAACTGGTCATCCGGAAACTGAGCGTTCAACTCGCGGAAAATATTTTCTGAGATTGCGACATCGACTGCCGTCACGCGTGTGCCGTCATTTTTCCAGCGACTTTCAGCCCGACCAAATTCGGCGTGCAACAAAGCCGTCTGCGCTGTCACCGCTCGTTTCGCCGCCTCGATCCGTTTTGTAATATCGTCGTTTGCCATACTAGTAACAAACACACCCAAAGCCATCAGACCAATTCATTTAATTTCTTAGGACAGCGAGAAAAACCAACCATTTGGGGCCGGGAGGGTGTCAATTACGTAGCGGTGAAAGCCTTCCCGTTGCATACTGGCCACCCGCTTAATCCCGCTTTCTACTGCCCAATTGATGTCCGCGGGAAACCCCCGCAGATGTCCCTCCCAAATTCAACTGATCCATGACGGCAGCCAGCTTCCGGCGTTTCTCATCACCTTGCGCAAACATCTCCAATTGAGCCCCACTCTCTTCAACGCCGGAAAAACGCACGCTCACCAAACGCAATTTTCGATGTTGATTCCACGCTTCGCGCAATAACAACCCAACGAGCGGATAAAATGGCGCCTCCAGATCAGTCGCCTCTGCTAAACTTTTGCCCTGTGAGGTCTGCGTGAAATCACCATAGCGCACCCTTACCGTGATCGTTCGCACGCGTTTTCCATCGGCCCGCACTTTCGGCAATAATTCATCAATCATCCGTTTCGCTACGCGCTCAATTTTAGCAAATTCGCCGACATCTTCCGCAAACGTCTCCTGTTGCGAATAACTTTTTGCTTCAGGCGTGGTCGTTTCGACGGGACGATCATCTTCGCCTCGAGCCATCGCTACCACCGCGGCCCAATCACTGCCCAAGGCCTCCTGTAATTCATACTCACTGCGCCCGAAAATATCGCCGATGAGTTTCAACCTAAACTCGGCTAAAGCAGCCTCAGTCTTCGCTCCAATTCCCGGCAATTTCCCGATGCTCAGTGGCGCTAAAAACTCCCGCTCAGTCCCCACCGGCACGACAACATATCCCTGAGGTTTCCTCAGTTTGCTGGCAATTTGTGCGACCAGCTTATTTGCAGCGATACCCATGGAAACAGTGATTCTCAACTCATCCCAGATTCGCTGCTGCAACCCGCGCACCAAGCCCTCAATCTCGGCCAAGGTTTTGAGCCCACAAGGAGCCAAATCGAGATAACCTTCATCGATCGAGTTGCGTTGAACCCAGGGCGTAATCGATTCACACAGATCAAACATCGCCTCAGAAACTTGGCCGTAGAGTCCGCTCGTATGTGGAATCATGATCAGATCCGGACACAAACGTAATGCCTGGCTCGTCGGCATAGGTGTATACACCCCGCATGCTCGTGCTTCGTAACTTGCCGAGGAAATAATTCCCCGTTGCGTTCCGCCTACCGCGCATTTTTTCCCGCGTAATTCCGGTCGCCGCGCCTGCTCACATCCCACGAAAAAAGCATCAGCATCGAGATGCACAATATATGGCAGCGCCTGCTCCATCTTAGAATAAATAACTCTTACCTCGTTTTGGCCCAAGCGAATTAGGAATTCTTAAAGTAAACATGGCCCATGAATGTGTCACATTATGGGAGGCACCTCAACCTGGCTACCTCCAATGGGACGCACGGTGATGAGACGCACAACGGCCCGATTTTCAGAACGCGATACAGCTATGGAAACACCAAAAACTGCCTCCCAATCATTCGCTCCTTCGGCATCCACTAACACGTGAGCAACCTCCATTTCGCCGACAAGCGCTGTGGCAATCTCACCCTCACTCACGACAGCCCCAAAATGCGTATGCTTCGTCGCTCGCCCCTCAGGATCTAGTCGGAAACGACCGCGCGCTTCACCATATTGAGCAAACTCATTTCGTATCTTTTCGTGCTCTTCGTCCCACGAGAGAACGCGCTGTAAGATCGAGAATATTTCCACACGAATGAGTCGCCTGAAGCCTCCGGCATCGCGGGTGATATCGAAGCTCAACGGTCGCGCAGGTTTATCTGAATTACCATTATCGGGCGCGATCCAATCGGGGTTTTTTAATCGTTCCCATTCTTCAAGTAAACTTGCATCTACGCCGCGGATTAACTCGCGAAAATACACTTCCATCTCAGCTACGTCTTCAGATTTCGCGCTATCGGGCACTGTTTGGGCGAGTACTTTCCAGACTTGGGTGAGATGTCGCAACAATAGCCCTTCCATTCGTTCCAAGCCGTAATCTTTCACATAATCGGAAAACGAGCGGTAGCCTTCAAACATTTCGCGAGCGATTGATTTCGGGCGTACATTCTCGTTCTCAACCCACGGATGCGCGGCCGCAAATGTGTTAAATGTATCATACAAAAATTCGCGTAAAGGTTTTGTGTGCTCAACCTCTTCTAGCTTCGCGATTCGCTCGTCGAATTCGACGCCAGCGGCCTTCATCTCCGCCATCTTTTCCGTCTTCAATCGATCGACTTGCCGACGTAAAATCGCTTCGGGATCTTCAACGATCGCCTCACAAAGCGTGAGGACGTCGAACGGATAATCAGGCGATTCGCGCTTTAGCAGAGGCAGGGTATCGAGCAGGTATAAGGAAAGCGCCTGATGAAGTGAGAAATCATTTTGCAATTCGATGTTAACGCGTAATTTGCGCCTGCTACCGTCGCGCTCAGCACGAGGAACGACTTCCACGATTTCTCGCTCGATCAGCGCTCGAAATAATTGCCAAGCGCGAGAGCGGAGCGCGGGTTTGCGTGCAGCTGGCTCATGCGAATCGCCGATGAGCCGCTGCAAGGCCCGACAACCATCACCGTCGCGACTCAGCATGAGAAGCAACATCCCGTGAGAAAGGGCGAAGCGCGAGGTGAGTCCCTCCGGCGGCGCCGTCTGCAGGCGTTCAAAAGTTTTTGCGTCCCAGCCGACGGCCCCCTCAGGTGCGCGCGCCTTAATCAATTTGCGTAGTTTCTGGGGGTTGCCGGCTAATTTTTCCTCGGCGCGCTTATTCTCGATCACATGCGCTGGCGCCTGCGCAATGACGTAACCGCGATCATCAAAACCGGCGCGGCCCGCACGGCCTGCGATTTGACGAAAATCGCGCACCGCCAACACCCCCGCTTTTTTACCGTCATATTTCCAGAGCTGCGTGAACAGCACGGTGCGGATCGGTACGTTTATACCAACTCCGAGCGTGTCGGTGCCGCAGATCACTTTTAACAGTCCTTTTTGCGCTAGCTGCTCCACTAAAATTTTATATTTGGGCAATAATCCCGCGTGATGCACGCCCACGCCGTGCCGCAACCAGCGTTTCACTTCTTTGCCGTAGGGACTATTAAACTTTACCCGCTCCAGCTCCGTCGCGATCGCGGCCTTCTCCTCTTTCGAAGACACATCCAGACTCATCAAATCCTGTGCCGCCTCCGCCGCGTCGCGTTGCGTGAAATGTACCAAGTACACCGGTGCGCGTTTTTGTATTAGCACCTCCGCGACCCGCTCAGTCAGCGGTGTCTCCGAATACTCAAAAGACAGTGGCACAGGCCGCCGCTCGCTTCGCACAGTCACACTGTCCGCACCAGTTAAGCGCGTTAACTCGCGTTCAAAAAACTCTGTCGCCCCGAGTGTAGCTGACATCAATAAAAACCGTGCGCCGGTTAGCGTAAGCAAAGGAACCTGCCACGCCGTACCGCGGTCGACATCCGAGTAGTAGTGAAACTCGTCCATGATCACCGCTTTCACCGCTGCGGCGCGTGGACCGCCTCCGAGAGCGATATTCGACAAAATCTCCGCCGTGCAACACAGCACGGGTGCGTCCACATTCACACTCGCGTCCCCTGTCATCATGCCGACGTTTTCGGGACCGAAATCGCGGCATAACGACAAAAACTTTTCATTAACCAACGCCTTAATAGGGCATGTATAAACCGAGCGCTCGCCCGCGCAGAGCGTTTTGAAATGAAGTGCCGCTGCAACCAGCGACTTTCCCGAGCCTGTGGGTGTGGCGAGAATCACATTTTTTCCATCGAACAACTCAAGAATCGCCTCCTCTTGTTCAGGATAAAGCGTGAGCCCCTTCCCGGCTGCTACCGCGAGAAATTTATCCATGACGGCATCCGGAGTTGGCCGACCGGCCAACGGGGCCAGAGGAGGAATCGGCAACGTCATAATCGCAGAACGCCGATTACGTGCGCACAAGACAAGCCTTGCGCACTCACTGCGCGACCAAACGCTCCAGCGCGCATACTTCGACGCGATCATCATCCAGTATACGCCAGCGCACATTCCAGCCGGCCACACTCATACCGTACCGACGGGAGGCGTCGTGTTGATATGCGGGCTGATGGTTGTGCTGTAATAGATGCCGCACGAGCGCCAGGGTTGCCGCGCCGTTTTCAGGTCTCGTGTTGTGCACATGAAGCGAAAGTTCTGGCGATATAAGAACGTTTTCCGCCGGGCGGGCCGCAGGCGCCGCTTGGGCCCAATCAGCGCGCGCTTCGACTGGCGCTTCGCACCAAGGTAAATACGGTTTGACGTCAAAAACGGGCGTCCCATCCACCGCATCAATGCCGGCGACACGCAGCATCAAGGAGGGCGACTTCTCAATGGCGATCAAACGCACCAAACTCAGACCAAGGCCGTTGGGCCGATTTGGGGAGCGCGAGGCGAATACTCCGACTCGTTCATTACCTCCCAGCCTCGGCGGACGCACGGTTGCCGCTCCCGCCCATGACTCGTTATGATGAAACTGCGTGATTAGCCAAATATGCGAGAATGCCTCCAGGCCGCGCACAAATTCTTCTCGTGCAAATTCCGGCGCAAAAACCACGAGCCCCTCCGCCTCCGGCACCAACCCGCTTTGCCTTGGCACGCCGAATTTCTCTAGGAAAGGCGTGCGAAGCGTAGCGACCGGTCGCACGGGTTGAGGTTCTAGCGAGGAATAAACAACAGCTGACATCAGTGACAATCTTGTGGGCCCAATCGCTAGATCGCAATGTCGCACTAATGTGGACGTTGACGAGTAGCCTTTGCGTAAGAGCTCTAAGCTTATTAAGTATACGTGGCGCGATTGACCCCGCCGCAAGTCCAAGCCCAAAATCAGATTACGCATGAGTCGCATTA
>Ga0214919_10001531_pt1 | contig 37602 bp, 39 predicted proteins | sample LL1503_MetaG_FD_177994 | JGI IMG/M metagenome (GOLD analysis project Ga0214919, IMG submission 177994) | Freshwater microbial communities from Lake Lanier, Atlanta, Georgia, United States - LL-1503 | ecosystem: Environmental > Aquatic > Freshwater > Lake | place: USA: Georgia | collected...
TTGTATTTGGAGTAACTAATGATATCATATTTTATAAAAATGGTGTTTATTGGGGTGGTGGACAAAATTATAATAGTAAATTCGCATCGGCGGGAGCAAGTATTGCTTTATTCAATATGGCTACGACAGCAAATGTATTACCGACATTTCCGTCTGGGTTTGCCATTAATCGTATAATTGATTTTGCGTCACGAACAGCATTAATATCTATGTCTACAAAACAGATTGTATGGGCAGGTCAAGCAGGTGGTAATAATTTATTTGATAGTGTTCCCACTACATATAATTCATTTGTCGATATAGTAGGAAATACCGCTTGTTTAATATGGAATACAAATAATACTATAACTGTATTCGGTTTCAATGACTATGGCGCTTTTGGAAATGGAACGACTTCAACAACAAAGTCAACTATGAATCTTCCTGTAGGTAAAACTATTGCAGCAATAGGAGCTGGTTGGAACACTAGTTATGTTATATTTACTGATGGAACTATATATGCTTGTGGTTATAATGGAAATGGAGGATTAGGCGATGGAACAACTACAAATAGGAGTTCATTGACCGCCATGAATTTATCTGGAATACCCGCGGGATTGACACCTATACAAGTGTTAGCCGGATTATATAGTTGTGCTATTGTATTTATTGATGCTTCTGGAAACAAATCGATATATAGTTGCGGAGCTAATATTACAGGAACATTTGGTAGAGGGGATACTGCAGGAGGTTCGAACACATTAGTTCCTATGGATATGTCACCTATAGCTGGACTATCTATTGTAACAATAGATTATGGGCAATATACTCTTATGATGATATGTTCAGATAGTAGCGGTAATTTATCTGTATGGGGTGTAGGGTGGAACGGGTTTGGTCAAATGGGTCTAGGTAATACGAACAACATCACCTCGTTAACTAAATTAACAACACTACCTACTGGGTTAGTACCACAGGCATTACATTGTGCGGCTTATTTTTGTGCTATTGTATTTACAGACAATTCATTATGGTTTGCTGGAAATAATACTGGATTTTATGGAATCGGTGCCAGCGTTTTATATATAAATTATACATCGTGGACAAATTTGGTGCCCGCATCAGCTTATCCTATATTATTATCTGATCAATTTACTGCTCCCCGACCTGCTGCACCAACTAGTCTGGTGGCCTCAGCAACTGGCATATCGGGATCAATATCGGTGTCCTTTTCTTCTACCGCATCAAATATTACTAATTATACGTATTCTACAGATGGTATAAACTATACTGCGTTTAGTCCAGCGCAAACTACTAGCCCTGTAACTATTTCTGGTCTGACTAACGGCACTGCGTATACGTTTTATTTGAAAGCAGTTACTATGACGGGAATGTCGCTGGCATCTTCGGCGTCCGGGTCTACTACACCTGTCATCGGCCCCAACGCTCCTACCGGTCTAGTTGCCTCAGCGGCTGGTGTATCAGGCACAATATCGGTGTCTTTTTCTTCTACCTCGTTAAATATTATTAATTATATGTATTCTACAAATGGCTCGAGTTTTACATCGCTTAGTCCAGCGCAAACTGCTAGCCCAGTAACCATTTCTGGTCTCACTAATGGCACTTCGTATACATTATATTTGAAAGCAGTAAATTCGTCTGGTTCGTCGGTCGCATCCGCTGCGTCTGGATCAGTTACGCCATACACGAATCCTGCTGCGCCTACCAGTTTAGTCGCATCAGCAGCTGGCGTATCTGGAACAATATCTCTTGCTTTTAGTGCTGGCTCAAACAATGGTTCGGCAATTTCAAATTACAAGTATTCTACTGACGGCACAAACTTTACTACGTTCAGTCCAGCGCAAACAGCTAGCCCAGTAACTATTTCTGGTCTAACTAATGGAACTTCATACACATTATATTTGAAAGCAGTGAATTCAGCTGGCGAATCGGTAGCATCGGCAGCAGCGTCTGGCGCCGTTACACCTTACACGAATCCTGACGCTCCTACTAATCTAGTCGCATCAGCAGCTGGCGTATCAGGAACAATATCTCTTGCTTTTAGTGCTGGCTCGAACAATGGCTCCGCAATTTCAAATTACAAGTATTCTACCGACGGCACAAACTTTACTACGTTCAGTCCAGCGCAAACTGCTAGCCCAGTAACTATTTCTGGCTTGACTAACGGCACTTCATATACACTATATTTGAAAGCAGTAAATTCAGCTGGTGAATCAGTAGCATCGGCAGCAGCGTCTGGCGCAGTTACACCTTACACGAATCCTGCCGGTCCTACCAGTCTAGTTGTCTCTGCTACTGGCGTATCTGGAACATTATCTGTCGCTTTTACTTCTGGCTCGAACAATGGCTCCGCAATTTCAAATTACATGTATTCTACTGATGGCACAAACTTTACTACGTTCAGTCCAGCGCAAACTGCTAGCCCAGTAACTATTTCTGGCCTGACTAATGGCACTTCATATACATTGTATTTGAAAGCAGTGAATTCAGCTGGTGAATCATCAGCATCAGCAGCATCTGGGTCGGTTAGTCCATACACGAATCCTGACGCTCCTACTAATCTAGTCGCCTCCGCGGCTGGCGTATCTGGAACAATATCTCTTGCTTTTAGTGCTGGCTCGAGCAATGGATCAGCAATTTCAAATTACAAGTATTCTACCGACGGCACAAACTTTACTACGTTCAGTCCAGCGCAAACAGCTAGCCCAGTAACTATTTCTGGCTTGACTAATGGCACTTCATATACACTATATTTGAAAGCAGCGAATTTGGCTGGTGTGTCATCTGCATCAGCGGCATCGGGACCAATTACGCCATATATTACTCCTAGCGCACCCGTTCTTTCTAGTGCTGGTGGTATTGTGATTGAGGTTAATGCGGGAACAAGTGGGTCGAATATAATGAATTATCAATGGTCTACCGATAATTCTATTTGGACATCGATGAGCCCTGCGCAAATTACAACACCATTTACTTTTATTCCACCCGGATTATCAATTGGACCGAATACTATTTATATTAGAGCTATAAACATAGGTAACGGCGTCTCATCTAGTATTTCTGTTAGTGTTCCTTTACCATCTTATACCGAACCTAATGCGACAATAAGTGGTTCGATTAATGCGGGTGCGCTAAGTTCTAATGTAACAACAGTTGCTGCGAGTTCTGATACAACATTAAGCGTTGGAGCATTAGCAAATACACAAGTGCGAACAGTTAATTTAAGCGCTGCTACTAATATAACTTCTATTCCGGCAAATACATTTGCTGGATGCACCTCGTTGAAACAAGTTACTTTACCTGAATCAGTGACTACTATTGATGCGAATGCGTTTTCAGGATGTACCTCATTGACGCAAGTTACCTTACCAGCATCAGTAACTAGTATTAGCGCGGGGGCATTTATTGGATGTTCATCATTAGTTACTCTTGTTATTCCAGCATCAGTAACTATTATTGGTGCGAATGCTTTGTCTGGGACAGCAATTACATCAATTACTTTAGGTAACGGAGTTACTATTAGTTCATATGCTTTTGCGAATTGTATCTCCATGGTTACAGCTACGATTTAGAGTAAAAAAAATTGAAATATTTTTATCGTAAAAAGGAAAGAGAAAAGATAAAGACAATATGCCGCTCATTACGAACAAAAACGGAAAAATTATGCCGAATAAACCGGCACCTGCTCCTGTGGCACCCTCACCTCCTCTACAATCTAATTGGGTTCAACATACCAAGGATTTCTCTCAGAAAAACAATGTTACATTTGGCGCAGCATTATCTAATACGAATAATCGTTGTCAATATTATGATACAATGATTGATAGGACAAAATATAATCGTGGACCGAATATGGTCCAAGCGGACCATCCTGCGATGCATAGTTTCATTCCCAATTTGACTCCTCAAGATAAAAAAATTAAAGATGAGATTTTAGTTCAGACTAAACGGCACATGGCAGGTAAGAAAGTAAATTTAAAGTAGTGATGTTTTCCCTCTTTTGTTCTTTTGTTCTTTATGTAAAAAAAATTTAATTAAATATTTTTTACAAGCAATCAAAACAAAACAATATTTTTAGTTGGTATTTTTTATTTTTTATCGATGTCTTCTTCTTCGTCTTCTTCTTCTTCGTCTTCTTCGTCTTCTTCTTCTTCTTCTTCTTCTTCCTCGTCTTCTTCTTCATCATCCTCATCTTCCTCGTCTTCCTCATCATCCTCTTCTTCTTCTTCTTCTTCTTCTTCTTCTTCTTCTTCCTTATCCTTCTTCCCGTTAATTATTTCTTGAATTTCTTTTTCAAGTTCTTTTACCGGCAAGTTTAGAGTTGTTTCATCCAACTTCCCATATTCTGTAAATGGATATTTTTTTCTATTTTTGAATAATTCAGTCAATTGTCTTTTTATATCTTTTTCTTCGTTTTCTACGTCACACACACATACGCGCTCATGATGCATCAAAACCCAACCTAGTTTCCATTGTAAATGAGCAATGCTCTTTTCTATAATATTGGCCTCTTCCATTTTTTCTGCCACGCACATTTTTGTATATTCTAACATATCTTGCTTCACTATAAGCTTTTCTTGATGCCTGCGTTTCGGTGTGTTTATCTCGTTTTTTACTCGTAAATATTCATTATGTTCAGATTCTCCTTCTCTTTTTTTACTAATTTCTATTTTTTTGCGAGTATCTATTTCTAATTGACTCATAAAATACAATTTCATTGAATCGGGAAACAATTCAAACATACCTATTTCAACCCATTTTATTCCGGCGAGATAGGTTTGACTCGCACTATTTGGATGTGTATCATCCTCTTCTGTGCCTATATCAGCAAATCCAGAACCCCCTCGTAGTCCATTATACTTACTCGCACAATCGCGACAATATCCTATAAAAACACCATTCCATGACCCATAATAGTCACAATTGTGACATTCTTTTGGTCCTGTATCAGACAAATGATATGTTGCCCATTTGTAAGGAAAAGTTCCTGTATAAAATTTGCCGTCATATGAATAATAATTATTTTTCTTACCACAAATAGTAATTTCCATGTTAGCCATTCTTAATTGATAGAGTTATCGTTCTTTCTTTGGTTGAAAAGTATTTCAATTTTTTTTGTTTTATTTTTTAACACCTAATTTTTAGGTAGTCTGTTTTACGGCCAAAAATAAAAAAACTGAAACTATTTTTCTCTCTTTGAATAAAAACAACTACTGAAAAAGTATCAAATTCTAAAGAATGACGACCATCACTACTACTAAACCCCGCGCATATTATACGCAAGCAGCCCCCAAAATCCCTCATGAGTATTTTATGACTACGAAGGATTTGACGGAAGAAGGTAAGAAAGATAATAATATATGTGTTCAATATAAAATTTTGCCAGAGGAGATATTAAACATGGAGATTTCACAAGAGCCATGTCATTTGGATTTTCGTTGGTTTTACGAGTTACACACGGAAGAGAATGTGCGACGTCTGATCGGGAAGATTCCGTCGATGGGTGAATTGTCTGATTGGCTTCCCTTGTTAATTATGAGTCTTGACAAGGGGAAAGCTGATGGTGAAGAAGAAGGGGAAAAAATCATTTTGAAGGGCGCGTTTTTCAATCAAAATACGCGCGTTGTTGCGTTCCAAACATCGTATAGCCCAGGGTGTGATTGCGAATCGAAAGTTTATCCGATCAAGTGTCACGAGGAAGGATGGACGAGCCAAACACGACGTATGTGTGCGCCAATTACGTTCTGGAGAGAGCTCCAAGCACAAGTTTATTTGATGATGGGTTAGATTATAGTGTTGTTGTTGTTGGTTGTTGTTGTTGTTGTTTGTTTCTTGTTGTTGTTGTTGTTGTTGTTGTTGTTTGTTTCTGGTTTCTTGTTTTGTTGTTTTGTTGTTTTGTTCTTGATATTGTAGTAATGCTTAATTAAATGTGTTGTTATTTTTTTTTGTTTTCACATTTTGATAGTCAAAACAAAAAAAATTGAAATACTTTTTATTTGTATATCCCAAGTCACATACAAAGATATAGAGTTTATCCAATTAAAATGGCAGCGTATAGTAATCAACTTTTTGAGCAATTAGGCATAACAGGCAGGATAATAGAGTTGGGTAAACGATTCAATGAAATCGATAAAATGGCAGCAGAAGATGTGAATGTATTGATAGAAGAAGAAGCGGTCGATGATACTGCTGATGTCGATATAAGTGAGTTAACAGAAGAATCAGTGATTGAAGATAGTGACGATGAATATTATTATGAAATGAATACTGATGGTATATATGATAACGACTATTATTATGCTGAGCAAGAAGTTAGTCGTCTTGAATTTGTTCAAGATAAATACGCCGAGTTTGCGCGAGAGTTTGGATATGAAAGTGATTGAATTGATTTGTTTTGCTTATGTTTTATGTTTTGCTTATGTTTTATGTTTTGCTTATGTTTTATGTTTTGCTAATGATGTAAATTGTATTAATTAATCTTTATAACCCCAAGAAAATCCTGCGGATTTTCTCGAGGGTTACTCTTTTTTATTCGAGACCATACCTGGTCTCGAATAAAAATAATGTCATACCTAACGCAACGGGAAATGACACATGTGTCATTTCCAGTAGCTTGTAGGTTAAAGTTATTTTTTTCTTCTAGTTTTTTTACCAATTGATGTTGCTATACGTTTTTTTGATTGTTTTGATTGTACTACTGCTGCTGGTTTACGATAAGCATACAATTTCTCTTCACTATAAAATCGTGTAGTTTTATCCAATGTTCTTCGTTTTTTCATTCTCCAAACTACTTTAAAATCACTCGGTGCGGATTCTTCCGAAATAAACACGCAATTATCCTTACTCCATTTTCGCATTGTTTCCCAAAATAATTCGTTATCAAAATCGCCCGTAGCAACATATCCTTCTGTCGATTTATAAGGCGGGTCACAATATATTATCATGTTATGCGGTTTGAAATCAGAATAAGATTTATTATAAAAATGAATATTGTTTCCGACTATATGCGGTTTTATTTTTTCAATGGATCTTTTGAATTCATTTAAGAAATTACGACCGCTATTCCCAGACCATTTTTGTGCGTATCCAGCAAAATATTTACCTCCAAAACTAAGACCGAACCCCGCAACAGCTTTTAAAGCATTAGGTGAAGGAGCAGTTTTTAATTTGTTATATGTTTCTTCGCTAATATTTTTCGGAATATGAAGTGTGTTATTTTGTATTTTTTTCCACATTTCTATTAAATCCGGTTGTTTGTCAGAAGCAATATATTTTTTATAACCTTTCGACGTCATGTTTTTGAAAACGCCTAATGAACCGCAGAAAGGTTCTAAATAGCCATCAACGCTATCAGGTGGACATATTTTAGTAATATATTCCGCAATTAATCTTCCTATTTTGTGTTTACCTCCGAGGTATTTCATATTAATATATGCTTCGATATTAAAATAAAAATTGATATGATTTTTGTAATTTGAACAAAAGAACAAAAGAACAAAAGAACAATGTCTGAATTTGAGGAAAGTGAGGGATTTGTTTATTGCTTGACAAATGAATCTATGCCTGGACTCGTTAAAGTTGGCGAGACGCATACCGAAGGAATAACACCTGAAGACAGAGCCAGTCAATTGTATAAAACGGGCGTGCCATTACCTTTCAAGGTAGAATTCGCAAAAAAGGTAAAAAATCCAAGACAAAAAGAAAATATTCTTCATAAACTTCTTGAAAAATATACTAGTAGGCCTAATGGAAGTAGAGAATTCTTTAGCACAACACCAGACGAGGTGCGTTTGTTCTTTGATTTGATTGATGGAGAAATGTGGGCAGGTGGTGATGAAACAAGCAAAACATACAATATTGAAAAAATATTGGAACATAGAGGAGGAGGAGGTGTAAAACTGAATAGATTACGCGAGGCAGAATTTTTAGTAAGATGGGAAGGCGGAGTTAGAACATGGGAACCTTATAGTGGTGTAAAAAATGTGATATTTGTTATTGATTATATAGAAAAATATAGAGAGAAAATTCAAAAATTAAAAATTAAAAAAAGAAAATTCGGTGGAGATAATTATTGATTTATTGAGATTTTTGTGTAATTGTTTTTGTAATAACTAACTAACTTTTTTTTAGTAAATTGAAAATTAGCTGAGAAAATAAAAAACTGAAAGGGATTTTTCCTTATTTTTTGTATGTATCGCAATAGCGTCATCAAAATTTCAAATTTATCTTATAACAATGGGGGCATCAATTTCTGTAAAGACACATAGTGATTTAGAAAGAATGGCTATACGTCAGCAAAAAACCGAAGCCAGGTTAGCTGAAAAATTGGAGAAAGCCGAAGCCAGGCTAGCTCTAAAACGTGAAAAAGCAGAGGCCAAACTCGCTCTACGCAATGCTCACCGCGAGGAGGTTAAGCAAAGAAGAGAAGAAGCGAAAGCAGAGGCGAAAGCAGAGGCGAAACAAAGAAAGTTGGAAGAAAAGCGACTAAAGGATGAGGTAAGGAATGAAGAACTCGCTCAACAACGAATCGAAAAAAAACAGAAAAAAGAAGAGGAGAAACGAGAGAAAGAACTCGCTGCCGCCAAATCGAAGTTAAATAAAGAATTAGCAAAGGCAATCAAGGATGCCGATAAAAAGGTACAGAAGGCTAGAAAAATAGTTAGCAAAGAGATTTCGGCAGTTGAGAAAGAGATGGTGTTGAAAGTCATGGCTCTTGTAGGTAAGTATTTAATGACACAGCATCCGAATGGATTCGGCATTGCGACTTTTACTGCGGCAGTCTTGGACCATTACGGCGACAAAAATTTATGGACTGGTGAACTGAACCAGAACGGATATAAGCATACGCATGCTAGCATTCGTTCTCTCGTTTACGAGTGTTCGCCATCCTCGGCACAGCATTGGTTCAAATACGGGATTCAAAGAGGTGCTGGTGACATCGCGCCTTGGTATTTCGTGAATCGAAAGCTTGCTGAATTAAATAATGAATACGAATGGAAAGTGACCGAAGAAGGAAAACGCAATGGACGTGGCGGTAATGGAGGTAAATGGGTTTTCGTTTCTGATTTGTTTGACAAAAAAGAAGATTGGCCTGTTGAACTTTATGGGCCTATTCCTACAGAAGAGCAGTTGACTCAAGCCGCGACTGGAAGATTAGTCGGGATGAGAGGTGGTGGTGGGGGTGGTGGTATTGTTGTTATTGATTGATTTGTTTTGCTTATGTTTTGCTTATGTTTTATGTTTTGCTTATGTTTTATGTTTTGCTTATGTTTTATGTTTTGCTTATGTTTTATTGTTTTGCTTATGTTTTGCTTATGTTTTGCTTGTTTTGATTTGTTGTAATTATTTAAATAAAGAAAGAGAGAAAACTCTTTTTTCTTTTCACACGAGACAAACCCCAAAAAAAATTGATTTGTTTTTTAATAAGTATTACAAAATCAACTATAGAAAGAAACTATCAAATTAGAAGAATGTTATCGTCCACTAGAATGATAAGTATTAGAGAGAAAAATAAACAATTATTGGCTAGCCATATCATTTGGATGGCAAGCCATAAACAAATGGCGAGTTTATGTCCGTGCGCAGAAGACAAACGTTTTGAATATGATGACGACCAGTATTTCAGTTCATTTCATGAGGTGGTTTGTATTCTCAAAACTATGAATGAAGATGAACGGAAACCTATTTTGTCGGAAATATTCGAAGAAATAAGTGAGGCAACTCCTTACATGGAGAGTTGGTATGATTCAGTGAAAGCCGACCATTTCGAAGCGAATGACGATTCTGGCGAATCGTGGCCATTTTGGCCTGTAGAATTTATGTATATAGCTAGTTTAGATGTTCTAATGAAAAATAAAGAGTTTGCTAAGGATTTTTACAAGAGTGACCCGTTGTGCTATCTTGGTCGATGTCCTTGTAAATTATGCGGGCAAAGATGGAATTTAGAGAAAAAAGAAAGAGGTAGGTCACGCGTGATTTGTGCTGAACCGATATTCATGAATGGGAAAAAATATTTGAAATCGCGAACCAACGAGATATATGATGCGTTTACATATGAAATTATAGGGTTTAATGAGTTGGTAATGTAAAAGTTTTGATAAAAAAATTATGAGAAATTTATTTTGAAATGTTTTGTTTTCATTTGTTGTTGTTGTTGTTGTTGTTTTTGACGCTGTTGTTGTTGTTGTATTTTGTCTTTCATTATTTGTAATTGTTTATTATATATTATGTAATTTTGTTTTATTTTTTCATAATTATCTAGTTCTAGTTGAGATTTGTTTGGAACTTTTTTAGTAAAATTTAAAATTTTAAAATCATTCTCATAATAATTATTTATTAATTCAATACTATCATTATTCAAATATTTATCGTAATTTTGTTTAGAAAAACTATTTGTATTATTATTTTGCGTTATATTAAAATCTGTATAACCTAAATTAATCATGTCATTTGTTAATGTTTCTGTATGTAAAATGGTAATATTATTAATTAAATTATTACTTTCATCTGTAATAAAATAAGATTGAGGAAGTTTATGATTATCATAAATGTCGTCGCTATTTAAATATTCTTGAATTTTATTAAATACCTCTGATGTTGTGCTTGTGTCTCGAATTTTATTAAAATAAAATAAGTCACTAATCATTCTATCATATGGATTTCTAATTATTGTTATAATTTTTAAAGAGTTATTTAAAAAATCTATTCCAAGTATTTCTTTATTATTAAATATAGTGTTATATGACATATGTTGTAGTGTATAATTAATATTCATCGGTATTGGTTTTTCACCATGTAAAGAGTTACTATTTAATTCAATATTATATTTATTTTTAAAATAATTTTCTAAACTTGTTCCTCCAGTTTTTGGAATGTGTATAAATAACAAATTAATTTCATTATTTTTAAAATATGGCATATATATATATAATATATAATAATATAATCAATCAAAAATAAGTAGATCTGTTGTTTTATTTGAATTGTTTGTTGCTGTTTTTGTCAATTGTAACGTTAAAAAATCTATAGTCATATTTCTATTGACTACATCTTTTTCTAATTTAGCAATGACCATTTTTTGATTATGGATAGTTTCTCTCAATTTTTCATTTTCGACATAATAATTCGCTTTATTCAAATTCAAATCGGCTAGCCATTTTTGATGAGATTTTGTTTTGATATGTGATGAAAAAACTGAGGGAGTTTCATAGACTTTATCTTTTCTACAACCACAAGGACATCGTAATCCCAATTTCATATTCGCATTTGAAGGTATTTTGTCTATATAATTGCCGTGTTCGTCTATACTTGGACTATATATATCTGGTTCTATTATCAAATCCATAAATAGGGGTGGAGGGTATATATGTCTTTATATTTATATTTTTATATGTTTATATTTTATATAATGAATGGATCGTTTTTATGTAAATATAAAGATATATTAGGTGTTCCTGGACAAGGAATACATTCTTACCGATTGTTTGGAGTATCGATAATGGATTTTATAATGACTATTATTGGAGCTTATTTTTTAGCACGTTGGTTCAGATGGCCTTTTTTAAGGACGTTTATTTATTTCTTTATTTTGGGCGAATTTTTACACTATATTTTTTGTGTTCCTAGTACTATTATTGAATGGTTGCGCAATGTATTTTGAGTTGTTAACCTACAAGCTACTGGAAATGACACATGTTTCATTTCCCGTTGCGTTAGGTATGACATTATTTTTATTCGAGACCAGGTATGGTATGGTCTCGAATAAAAACGAGTAACCTTCGAGAAAATCCTGCGGATTTTCTTGGGGTTATAAAGATTAATTTTCTGTTTTTTTGTTTTGTTGTCCGATACACCATGCCAAAAACACGTATATTAGTTTTATAACTAGAGTAATATTTATGTAATTATTTGTATTATCATTACATAAATTTTTATCAAAATAAGCCCAATACATAACTGCGCCAACTATATTCCACGCGGTCAACATACATTTACTGATAGTTCCAATCGCATTTAATATTCCAAATTCCACACCAGTTTCATCTATTTGTGTAATTAAATTAAAAGCTAATAAGGTTATACAAAGCATAAACAAATTATAGAATCCACAGACTTTCAAATAATCGGCCATTGTTATTTTTATTTGACTGAATGTTTGATTTATACAAACAGGATCGCTGTTGAAACCGAAATACAAATCGGTGAAAATAATCGGGAAACAGAATATAATGACACACCATTGACAATAACGTATCATGATTTTTTGTAATTTTGTATTATCTTCTGGTCTAACTTGAGGTTTTACTAGAATGCTGCGTATATCTGTGTAATCTATTGGGACAGCAATCGGCAATTGCTTTGCTGTCTCTTGCTTTGCTGTCTCTTGCTTTGCTGTCTCTTGCTTTGCTGTCTCTTGCTTTGCTGTCTCTTGCTTTGCTGACCCAGTCTCAATATCATTATTATCATATAATGTTGTCATTTATTCGTTCTTTTTGTTCGCAATAGAAGTAGGCGTAATAAACATTTCAATTTTTTATCCAAATGTGTGTATAGATTATGTGGGTGTTATGCATGTGTGTGTTTAATATAAAAATCGGTTATCTGGTTAGTATCAGGTGATTTAATTTCTTCATTTGGTAATTTATATGGAAGCATCTTTAGTTTATTACATGTGTAAATAAAACTCAATTCATCTTGAGTAGTGTATTTCAATGTTTGTAGATAATATAAATCCAAAAAACGACTAATTTGTTCATCCTTATTCAAATACGCAATAAAACAAGTAATAAATGGCTTCATATTTACTAGATTAATATCTTCTTCTATATAAGTTTTATAGTGCTTTATGACATCTTGGAATGGTTGTTTTTGATTGGCCCAAAATGTGCTATTATACCGCACCATTTTACTAGTAAAAACTATTGTTTCTGGCATAGTTATTTGTTCCGAATGTTCAAACGCAATAAATTTATTTGTTGATATATTTTTTATTACCCAACTACTTACATTATTATTAGTTATTTCAATAGTTCCATCTATCCAAACTACAATATCATAATTTTTCAATCTGGGAATATTTTGAAATGCTAGTTTATAATATTTTGCTATATTGAATGAATGCTCATTATTAATTAATGAATTAATATAATTACCATTATCTATGGGTGATTCATTTAATGTGTGATATGGTGTTGTATCAATAGCCCATTCATTAGTTATAATATTTGGATTATCTGTAAAACATATAAAATCAGTGAGAATAGATTGTTCTACGAATTTTTTGCAGCACGATTCATAATTGCCGTAAATAGCAGTAATGAAACAGATTTTAGGTGTTGTCATCGTCGAATAATATAGTATTCGTTTTATTATTTAAATCGTTATTTTCGTCTATTATAATTGGGTTATTTTGATTTTTTTGATTTTTTTGATTTTTTTGATTTTTTTTGGTAATAAAAAAATATCGTTTGAATTTCTTAACACCATCTTTTGTATACCCATCGCTTTTTCGAATAGGTTTCATTTGAAATCCATAGACATTCAATATTTGTCTAACTAGATTCAACAACGGCCATTTTTGATTAGTTTCAGCTGGTTTTTGAAGACTTGTGAGGGAAGAAGAACTCAATATTGATTTCAATTCTGGAATAGTTGATTTAATAGAATTATAAATAGATGATGTTGATGATTCGTCTATAAATGATTCTCTAGGTATAAGTGTTTCAATTATCGTATTTTCATTTTCAAATTGAATACCGCTTTTTGTTAATATATCTCGGCTGATTTTGTCCATATTTTATTAAATTATCTTATAGAAAATATATATTTTTTTATATATTTTTTATACGCATACATATATTAAGAAATGTGCTGGAATAAAGACATATCACTAAATACATTTTTATTTAGTATGTTCGTATTACTACTAATTATTTACAACAATAAGTATACCAAATATAAAATTCAAGAATTGAACAATTTTTGGATATACATGTTTTTCATTTCATTTATTTTTATTCAATTAGTGGAGTATTTTATTTGGTCAAACATAAAAAATCCTTACTATAACAATGTTTTTTCGATTGTAGCGCAACTTATATTACTTGTTCAACCAATCGTATCTCTCATGTTATTGAACGATTATACTATTAGAAAATGGATGCTTTCAATTTATCTATTAGGAATGATTCCATTCGCCATTTATCAATTCTGTACTATACATTTATATTCATCTGTAACGCAGGACGGACATCTAAAATGGCATTTATTTGCGCCAAATACACCCATTGTATTTTTCATTTGGCTATTTTTCTTTTTATTCAGTATATTCTATAACGGAAATTATTTTGGGTTTTTATTTGGTCTTATTACATTGATAATAACAACGTATAATTATTCGCAAGATCAAAGTGTAAGTTCAATGTGGTGTTGGATAGTCAATTCAGTAATGATTTATTATGCTGCGTATTTAATACTCTATTTACCTTTTTGTGAAAAAAAGAAATTATGTTGAAATTATGTTGAATTTATTATTATGATGAAATTATTATAGCAAACCAAAAGCAGGAATAGTAAATGTCTCTCCCGATTTAACATATTTCGCGATAATATTCGGGTTGATTTTATTATTCACGATATCTTCGGCCTGATAAACATTACCTGTTTTGTCAATATAATAAATGATGCCTTGAATATCTTGTGCCCATACTTCAATCTTTTGTGTAGTTTGTTTAACCTCGTTTTGATCATCAATAATCCCATGTGGCGTGCCCTTCATATGTGTTCCGCAATACTCGCCCTTATCATCTTTTCTTCTACGGGTACATTGTTCACCATTTGCTCGTTTCGCACAACATCTATCAAAATGTGGAACCACATTCTTGACTCGCTTTCGTTTCATAAAATCGTCTTTTGACAAAGTTAATCGATCATAATCGAAAATATATTGAATAAGATGATTCATCTGTTCATTTTTAATACCTAGTTCTTCTGACTTCTCTTTTATGTTGTTTTTAAATGTGCTAATATATTGTTCTAATTGTTTATTGATTCTGCGCTCCATTGTCTTGTCTTGTCTTTAAATATATAAATGTATTAATTATTATATCAATTTTTTATATATATTTAAATCGGGCTTAAACCTTTACCTTTAGTGGTCCTTTGGTAACTTTTTTGATATATCATTATCTAAAAGGTGATTTTTTACGCTTTTGAATACATCGTGGAAATGTCTAGTTTGTTTTTTTCACTCTAGGTTTATAGACACGTTTCTTTTTTGGTTCTTCTATGACTGAATTGTTTTCAGTTATTGCCGACATATCATCAGATTTTTGTTCTTCTTCTTGTTTTTCTTCCTGGGTTTCTTCCTGGGGTTTTTCCTCGGGTTTTCCCGGTATTTCTTCTAATTCAATAATGGGATTTTCCGGTGTTTCTTCTAATTCGATAACGGAAGCAAGAGGTTCTACAACAGACTCCTCCATTTTTACAGGTATAGGTTCATCAACTTTATTACACATTTCGGTGTTTGAAATGGAAACAGGTGTAAATATTGACATTACCACATTTTCATTATTAGTAGAATTATCGTCCGTATCACTAGAATGTGATTTAGGCGACGAGACTTCATTAGTAATACTATTCTTCAATTCTTTTAATAATCTATCATCTATTTTTTCATTCGTAATATCGGAAATTAAACTTTTGCGTTTAGTCTGTTTATCTTGTGTAGAATCTTCGAATTTAATGTCGTTACTAATTTGCCCCGCCATGAGTTGTAATTTAGTAGCAAATCGTTTCAAATATTTGTTATGTAATTTGTGGAAAAATTCCATATAAGTAATAAAAAGTAGCAATTTTTCTTTCATTACTACTATATTGAAATTAAAGGTATTGACAAAATTATCAATGTTAAGACCAGTATTATTTTTCATTTTATATGCTGACAATTCATTTCCTTTATTCGATACGTAATTATCTATAGAAAGTAGAAGAATAATTATAATTTCGTGTATATTTTGAATAATGGCGAAATCATATTGTTTAAATGGTTCTAAATCTTTGTATGTGGGGTAATTGTTATTTACCTTTATTAAATCCAATAATTTTTTGTCAGTAATTGTCTCTAATATGTATTCAATAATTAATTTATATAATTTGAAATATTCACAATACATTCGATTAGTAATCGCGTAAAACATTCGTTTCATATCATCGTATTCGATATCAATAAGTTTTCCTTGAAAATGGAATGAATCTAATCCAAAAACAAAAATGGTTTGTTTATTACTTTGAATAAATTCTGCGTATATTTCTTTCAACTTATTTATTTTTTGAAACAATATATCAAGAGTTTTTATATTATCTTCTTTTAAATCCACTATATGTTTAAAATCCGCTTTAATTTGGTTTAATCTAGTATCCATAATATAAATTATAAAATATATTATTTTTACAACTTAACCTACAATCTACTATAAATGGCACATCGTTGCGTTATGTATGATATTATTTTTATTCGATACCAGATATGGTGTCAAATAAAAACGAGTATCTCTCGAGAAACCCGCAGGATTTTCTTGGGGTTATAAAGATTAAATTTGGTAAAACTTTTTTTATGCGTATTTTATATGGTCGACGCATTAGAAGATAATAACAACGATACTAAATTGACTGATATGATAAATAATGATGTTGAATGGACAATAGAACATGAAAATATTCTCATTGAATGGGCTGATAAAGCGATGTGTTATAGATGGTTACATTCAAAAGCGAATTCAATGTATGCGCATTTGAATGCGTGGTATACGATTCCTGTTATTATTATTTCTACACTGACTGGAACCGCGAATTTCGCCCAAGAACGCGTGCCTATAAATTACCAGAACTACTTTGTAATGATTGTGGGCGGGTTTAATATTTTAGCAGGTATAATTACTACTATTCAGCAATTTTTGAAAGTAACACAATTAAGTGAAGCTCATCGTGTGAGTAGTATTGCGTGGGATAAATTTTATAGAAATGTTAAAATTGAATTGGCTAAACATCCTTCCGAGAGAATGCCAGTCTCTCAAATGATAAAATTATCTAAAGAAGAATTTGATCGATTGATGGAAACGAGTCCAGTTATTCCTGATAAAACCATTAAAGCGTTCAAAGATGCGTTCAAAAATTCTGGCGATTTTTCTAAAATAGTCAAACCGGAAATATGTGATGTTTTAGTGTCTACCGATATGTATAGAAACCCTTGGTTTAATGATGAAAATAAAGAGAAAAAGATGAAAGAAATGGTTGCTTTACAAGTGTCAAAAGATAATAAACTGAAAATTTTTAATGAGACTAATACTAATATCGTTAAAGATTTCAAAAAGACGTTTTTTGATTTGAATAATCGTGAGCCGTTGGATAGCGAAATTGTTGATAACTTGAAAGATAAAATAGAATTGTCTATTTTAACAAAGATTATTGATTCGCTGAGAGAACCACTTAACATGGTTATTCCTGAAGATAGTGGTGATAATGATGAGAACGTATAAAATTATTTTTTTAGATTTTATTTCTTATTTCTTATTTCTTATATTTTTTACCACCAATCATATTGATGCCTTGTGTGTTCCCATTAATCTCTTCTGTTATTCGAATAGCTTCCGCTAATCTAGGTGCGTATGTATTGTCAATTGCGGTGGCAGAAATACTAGCAACATTAGAAACACCTAACACTAAATGAGGATATGCGGCAGGCAACACTAATACCGATAGCAATAAAAATAAATAAAATCCCAAGTAAACTCCATATACGTCTGAACCTACTTCATAGAAATTAAGTATTTGAACAATTATATAAAAAAATATAAGTGTAAAACCAATTATTGTAATTATTTTACCTGTTCCCATTTATATAATTATTTAGAAATAAAAACTTACTTTATACCCCTTGAACATCTTTAATGACAAAACTTGACAATGGTATTTCGCATTCATGATCTTTAATCACCCATATTGGTGCCTTATCGTATAAATCGCCATTATCTAATTCCAATTTGCCTATATATACACTATCATAAGATTCGGTCCATAAAGCATCCCTATCTGAAAATCGAATTGTATTTCTTGCTTCAATATAATCTGCTGATTCTGTATCCATCAATAACATATTCTGGGTAATTTGTGATTTATCTGGACTATCATCTGTATGATTGAACGGCACCTTCATATTTCTGGTAAATATAGCTAAACGAATGATAGCGCCATCAGTGTCGGTGTTTTGTTCTATAGCATTTTTATAATCCGTGAAATAATAATAGGGGCCTAGAAGCGCAGTAGGACTAGACGATGGAGAAACACCAAAAGTAAGTTTGAAATCTATCATTTTTCTAGGACAATTCGAATAAACGACTATTGGACTTTCAATATAAAAATCGTCGTTATCGGTTAAATACATAAATTCATTGTTGTTTATAAAAAAATCACGAGCACAAGGATCGACTGGAAAATTGGCCACGAATTTGTGATTCACTATTTCATCAATCAATACTAAATACAAATCGTTGGCCTTGTATAATTTGTGCGAATCGATTTTATATTCTGATAAATCGAAAAATAAATACAAATTGGTTCTATTTCCGGTTTTTGTATTTGTAAATCCCTTATAATTGTATTTTCTTTCGAACTGCTTTTTAGGTGCGGTGTAACATAAAAAAATGATATCTACTACATTTTGACATAATTCCATAATATTCATTCCCTGGAGATAAGTAAAGCTGTGGAATCGTATCATATTTGGAAAATAATCATGATCGTCGCTATATTTTTGCATAACGTATTGTAAGAATGGATATTTCGCAGAATTGTTTATCATATAAGGACAAATATGGATAGTAACTTCATCCAAGTCATATGCTTCTATGTAATTTTCAATATTCGTGTCAATTAATTCGTTAATGGCTTCATATGTTCCATTAGATTTGCTACTTGGGTTGCCATTATTATGTTCTTCAATATATTGAAATAAACTTCCTTTTTGCTCATCGTATAATTCATTCATTCTTTCTCTCAACTCATTGTATAATTTTTCGGTTTCAGTATCAGAATCATCTATATCGTCGTCTAAGTCGTTATCGTCATCGTCCATTATATTTCTACTATCATTGTCTATATATTTTGGTCTTGATAACATATTGATTTATAGAAAAAAGTGTTTATATTATTTATTTCTTGTATTATTATTTCTTGTATTATTATTTCTTGTATTATTATTTATTGTATTATTATTTCTTGTATTATTATTTGTCCATTTTTCTCACCACAGATTCTTTAACTTGTTCTTCCCTATTTTCTAATATAAATTTACTGACTTCTTCCGCTAATGTTGGGTTAGCTTTATAATAATTTTGAAGAGCAATAATTAATGATTTCGCATTTAATGGCTTTTTGGATGTGGTTTTTTTGTATATAATAGAACCGCCATTAATATCAAAACAATCAATACTATTTGTTTTCATAGTAGACATAAGAGCATTCGATAACGACTTCTTTTTATTTCTTCTTACTTTAATTTCTTTTTGTAAAGAAGCAATTTCATTGTCATTTTTAATCCATTCTTTAATATTTGCTACCAGTTGATCCTTTGTCTCCATTATAATTAATTACAATATAATTTTTATATTGTTGTTAATATATTTATTATATTTTCTCGCCAATTGATTCGACAACAGGCATATGTTTATTCAACAAATTATGATGTCTTAAGCACATATTGTTTGTGTGGATTTTTAAACAACAACACTGAGCTCCTTTATTCTTTCCACTCGTTAAAATTTGTTGACAGCCAGGTAGTGCTACTACTGCTAGTCCTAAGTCTACTTTTATTTTTTCAATTGAATTTATTTTATTCTGTTTGAGTAGTTGTTTTTGTTTTATTGCTTCTTCCTTTGCTAATAATTTTTCCTCGGCCAATTTTTGTTTGGCTAGCATCATTTTTTGTTTAATATCCATTTTTTCTTTCAGTTTAATTTCTTTGATTAATGCGACTTTACCTAGATATCTATGACCTATACAATATAATTTTTCACCGACTAAGGTGACCTTTGTATTTGAACAAGGAATTAATTGATCGCCTGATTTATATTTATAACAACATTCTCCTACCAAATAGGGAGAAATAGAAGGATCTGAAAGTGAATTTAGTATATTTGCGGTTTCACTAAAATAATTAACTCCGTGAATTTGTTTAACATTCATATTTTCATAATAAGGTAGTAGTGTGGTTTGAACATGTCTACAATAAGGACATCTAATTTCGGTAGATTTTAACATTTTTCTTTCCATAGAATTATATTTCTTCTTATGATTACAAATATCATTAAAAAGAGGAATATAGTTGAACGTATGTTTACATTCCATAGTGACAAAATTTTCTGTCAAAGGTAATCCTGTAATTAAACATACACTATTACTATCTTTATTAGGCGATTCGTCTAATGATTTATATAGTTCATCATAAAAATTAATTCCACCTTCAATTATATAAGACATATATTTAATATATGGATTTAATCTTTATATTTTTTATATAATATAGATATATTAGATGTCAACGAGTAAATGGGGACCTCCAACATGGACGTTGTTTCATATCCTCGCAGAAAAAATGAATCCAGACAATTTTAACCAATTATTTCCTTCTTTGATAACATTCATTAGAAGAATATGTTCTGCTTTACCATGCCCGGATTGTTCAGAACATGCTAGTCGTTTTTTATCGCAAATAAATTATTCTACTATTAAAAATAAAGATGATTTAAAGGGAATGCTTTATATTTTTCATAATTTGGTCAATAAACGAAAAAATAAGGGCTTATATCAATTTTCTAATTTAGCAACATATGCTAATGGAAATACAATTAATGCTTTTAATAATTTTGTTGCGGTTTACCAAACAAGAGGAAATATGAAGTTGCTTGCTGAAAGTTTTCAAAGGAAGCTTATCATGGCCGATTTTAAAAAATGGTTAATGGCAAATATACGATATTTTTTATAAGGGATTTGCGTTTTCATATCGTTATGAAAACTTTGATAGTATTCATTTTGCTTATCGTGAGAAATGTGTTGTATATATTTCAGTTGACGATTTATAGAATGGTAAAGTAGGCCTTGTATAGTAGGCCTTGTATAGTAGGTGTGTAAAAAAATTGAAATACTTTTTTAACTTTATATCTAAGACAACTAGAGAACCAAACAAATCAATTGTTCAAGAATGTCGCGTGGTGTTGATCGTATTATCAGTGAGAGGCAAAAGGCTCTATTACAAATAGAGACAATGAAGTTGGAACTTCAAACTAGTAATGAAGAACTTGAATTTGCAAAAGAAGATCTTAAAACGACCAAACAAAAACTTCGATTAGTCACAGAAAGACTTAATAAAAGTAATGACGAACTTAAAAAAATTAAAGAAATACATATTGTAGCTATAGAGGACATTAAAAAAACAAATGATATGGTGACGTTGTTGTCGTCATCGCTCAAAAAATATAAAGAAACGGAAACAGCATATATGAATGAATTCAAAAAAAATAAAGAAGATAAAAAAATGCTCTTGAAAGAGATACATGAAATCATGAATGAAAACAACAATTTTGCGGATGTCTTGCGTGACGCAAAGCAGACTATTTCCGATTTGCGATGTGAATTGATTTACCAGAAAGATAATGAGAGCATGCTACAAGATCCAATGTATCAATTGTTGAAATTTTGCCGGTCTTCTTACGCGGATATTCATAAATTGAAAGACGAACAATCGCATTTGGATTTGCCTACTACTTTAGTTAACTTAGAAAAAGAAATACGACAAATGAAGCAGATAGTCGCGAGTCCTAACAATAATTGGGACAAAACGTGGAACAACAAAACGCTGGACGAGATGTATGATGCGCGCGATAAACTGGTTCACAAATTGTCGCAATTTGTTGTTAAACGAAAACTGAAAGTGTTGAAGGAAGATGAGAGAGAAATAGCCTCGTCATGGGATAAGGTTATTACTCAAGATTTTGAAAGCGCCAAGAAGTTGTTGGTTGAAGACCCAACTGAAAAAGTGAACCAAGAATGGGCCAAATATTACGAAAAAAGAATGTTAAAACATAGAATCAAGATTGAGATTTATGAGTTGGAGAATAGTATAGTAGATTTGAGGCCAGAGGAGAAGACGGACCAGCTTACATTTGAGTATAAAAGGCAAGAATGGCAGAATAAAATGAAAGAGTTTACAAGATTGAATAGCTGTTCTTTAGTTACATATTCGCCGTCAGCTGAGCTTCAGGCGCTTTTACCTGATGAGGCGGAAATAAAAATACTAGATTAGGCTAAAGAGTGTTATGTTAGATAGAGAATTGTATTTGCTTTGTTTTGTTTTGTTTTGTTTTGCTTGTTTCCTAAATTATTTCCTAACTATATTTTTTTCTAATTCCTTTTACTTTTAGTTATTTTCTACTTCTAGTTATTTTCTACTTCTAGTTATTTTTCTATTTTTACTTTGTTTTCTACCTTTGGTCATTTTTCTACCTTTGGTCATTTTTCTACCTTTGGTCATTTTTCTACTTCTAGTTTGTTTTCTTCTTTTTCCACCAACCATTTTTAGTTTGCTTAAATATCTTGCAACATTTTGGTCGGTATTAAGCTTTTGGTTAAATTCATCCACACTATTTGCTTGTCTAACTATAGTATCTGCTATATATTTTACACGCGAGTATGCTTGATTATAATCTGGACCAAATGTGGAACCTTGTGTAGCTCTATCTACTATTGCTTGAAAAACCTGTCTTATCCTATCTACATATAATTGATTTGAACAAATTTGACTAGCACAATTATAAAATATAACATTTACCGCAGCAACTAATTGTTCATTTGAAGTAATAGAACCATATCCTCCTTCTGTTACGCAACTAGATACAATCTCCAATATCATATTCAACTCATCTTCCGTTATATTCGTATATGAATTATTTAATAGTGTAGTAACATTGGATAGTTTTTCAGACAATTGGGAAGAAGATGAAGAAGAAGAAGAAGAACTTCTTGACGACGAGGATGATGGTGTTGACTTAAATCTAGTAGCTACTATTGCGCCTGCTCCACCTCCTACCTTTTTAGGAAATTTATTTGTAATACTATTAAAATAACTTATTGGTTCCACAGATATTTTATTCAAGAATAATGGTAGTGCTTCTCTTAGTTTAGTTTGGTTATCTACAGAACTAGCATAAGGTTTAAGCGCAATAATAAATTTCTCGAGTATTTGCGCACATACAGCCTTCATTTTAAAGTTTTCTAGACAAATTGTGGGATCCATATAATATATGTTTATTTTTTATTTTATTTGGTAGTGCTTCCAATTAATTCACCATTTTTGTATACTGCGCATTTAAATGTTTGTTTTTTAGGCATCGAACAAGTTACATTATTACTCGATATTTCATTAAAAAATAAGTATTTAGATGATCCACCAGCGTATAATAACAAAGGAATAGTGACGCCTAACGCGCCGCCAAAAAGCACATTTAAAAGTATATCTTTAAAATTGGTGATACATTTTTCAGTATAACGGATACCTATATCCACGAAAAAATAAGATAATAGACCACCAAAAACCCAGTAATTGACATCTTTATTAAAAAACATGGGTAAACAAATATACATTATTGAAAATGCTAAAACAAAAATACTAAATCCAGAATTTCCATTAGGGCTATATTCAATCGATGTACAAATTGTGTTGTCAGTTATAAATGAATCTATGCCAAACATAATTAGTGTAAATTCGCGCAGACATGAAACCGCAATTAAAAACCCCAAATAAATAAACCCTTTAAAATTTTGAAAAATAAAAGACATGCTTAATCCACCTAATCCCACTATTATTGGTGAATAGAAGGTAAGGAATGTGAGTAAATTGATAGGTTTTATAATATTGAGTGGTTCTGTTGCTGACATATATATAATAATAAGCAATATTATTATTATATTTTGTGTTGTCTGTATTATTTGGTATTTTGTTTGTATTATTCCATTGTCAATGAAAATACATCACTGATATGCGATACAGCATTAAATGCTATACCTTTGACTAAATCAGTGTTCTGATATTTTTCCATAAAAGAGTCGTAATCTTTCTTGTTTTCTGTTGGATAGATAAAACTGGTTACGCCCGCTTTAATACCACCTAAAAATTTCAAATCTAGACCGCCTATTTCTGTAATATTCCCATCCAACGATATTTCTCCCGTCATTGCAATATTATGTTTAATTTTAACACCATTCAATAAACTATAAATTGCGGAGGTAATAGCACCGCCAGCAGATGGACCATCTTTTGGCACTGCGCCTTCCGGGCAATGAATATGTATCCCGTATTTCTGCTCTTTATTATATTTCTCTCTAATTTCATATTGAACATCTATTTTTGACAATGTCCAAGCCAATGTGAGAGCAACATTCATCGATTCTTTCATAACATCACCTTGCATACCTGTCAATTTCAATTCCAGAAATTTATCACATGGATAAAACATTACTTGAATTGGAATAACACCTCCTTTGCCCATTGAATTTGCCCATAACCCATTGATAATCCCTACTGAACTATTGGTCGGGATTTTCTTATTTTTGATTTCGTGTTTATCCTTAAAATATTTCGTTTTAATATCGTCGATAGTGATTTTAATCGGGTAATCATAGCTATAATTTTTATTCTTTAATATATCGATGTTTATTTCACCCACTATTTCAAAAAGGATTTCTTTGAGTTTTCTTACACCTGCCTCTGAAGTAAAATTTTCAATTATAAATTTAAGAACATCGTCATCAAAATGAATCATTTCAGATAATCCCATTTTCTTATATATATCTGGAAGCATATGTGTTTTAGATATTACCAATTTATCTTCTAGAGAGAGATTATTGAATTTAATTCGGTGTATCCTATCCAGTAAAATTTTGTCTATTGAGTCAACATCGTTATATGATAGAATAAAAAGGGCTTTTGATAAATCGAGATCAACTCCCGTAAAATATTTATCTTGAAAACAATCGTTTTGTGTCGGGTCTAATAAATGGGTTAATATTCCCACGATTTCTCTCCCATGTTCTGTTTTACTAATCTTATCCAATTCATCAATAAAAATAATCGGATTCATACATTTTTTATCAATCAATATTTGAACAATACTGCCCCAAGTAGAACCGACATATGTGTAATTATGTCCGTGTAATGTGCTGCCATTACTATCGCCGCCCATAGCGATCATAGCAAAAGGGCGGCTATTTCCTTGTTCATCTTTCAGACAATTCGACAAACCCCGTTTTGCTAACGATGTTTTGCCGACACCAGGAGGGCCTTCGAACCCGAAACAATATCCGTCCTGTTCGCCGTTTATCCACTGACAAATAATTCGTTCAACTTGTTTCTTTGCCTTATCATGCCCATAAACGGCTTCATCTAATATGGTTTTCACGTTGTGAATATATTCGGTGATTTCGGTAAAATTTTTCTCTATTTTATCGATTTTCTCTAATGCTAGTGGATTTTGAATAGGTTGTGGTGTTTTTTGTTTTTCTACTGCTAGTTCTTTATGATCGGGATTTAAACATTTGGTTAAATCAGGTATTATGGACTTATATGAAGTGAAACATAAATCTAAAAAATCCGAAATATCTTTTTGTAATACAGGAATGGTTTTTTTAGAATGTGAAATTTTATTCAATCCTTTTATTTTTTTTGGAACAATTATTGCGTTTATTTTTTTAATAGTCTCTTTTAACTGAACCTTGTTATTAATACTTGCTACAGAATACAAAGGGGGTTTATCATTAGGTGTGGTATTTGTCTTTGATCCATTTTTTATCATATGAATATGTTTAACTATTTCTATGCTGGTATAATTGGATTTATTCGGAATGTCTGGTCCTAACATTTTTACTATTTCTGTAAAATAAAATCGATTATTATCCATCAAATTCATAATCGGCTCTTTCGTATAACTATTAAACGGAATTTTTAATAGTCCATCCAAATATTGCCGTGCTTTTGATCCTGAATCTTCAGATTTGGCTTTAATTTCTTTCAATTTAATCATCGCCTTTTCTTTAACTGAATCCGGTACTTTCAATAAACAAATTTGTTGCTCAAGCGGTATTTTATTAATATCGAAATTGGATAATTCATTGGTATATTGAATCGTTTTTTTCATGGCTTCACGAAAGCTTTGTTTTATGGTCCAAGGTAAACTATCAAATAAAATAACTTGTTCTTGAGTATCTATTGAACCATTTGTATCATTGGAAAGAATATCGTATAACAGATAAGCCATATATTTGTTTTCATAATTATCTGAATTTATCAATAATTGGATTAATGTATTTCTTTTCAAAAATAATTCGGCATTTATAAACTCTTTAACCACATGAGATAATGTTTTTTGTTTAAATATTTTATGTTGTGCCAAATATCCAATGTATTTATTATATACTTCCAAGTGCGTATTTACCAAATAATCTTTTAATGTCAATGAATTAACATATTTGTCAAATATATCGTTATTGAATTCCTCTTTATTAGGAACATTTTCTTTTATTTGTTTTTTCTTCAAATTAATGTATTTATTATTTAAAAAACCGATAATAATATCGTCTACTATACCATAAATAATTAGATTTGTTTTCATATTATTTCCAAAAATGTTCAACTTGATTCCATATACTTTCAAATGGAATTGTTTGGAATATAAAGAAATATCACTGGTATCCATATTTTGATTTTGATTTTTTTCTGATGAGAATTCGTCGTCTGGTTTTTGGATTTTGTTTTGTGATGATTCATCATCTACATGATGCTTTGTATTATTTTTACTTATAACTAGATTGATGTTATTTTTTTCTTTTTTACCTTTACTCACTTCTTCTTTAATAAATTCTTCTTTATCTTTATCTTTATCCTTTTCCTTATCTTTATCCTTATCTTTATCCTTATCTTTATCTTTATCCTTCTCTTTATCCTTCTCCTTATCTTTATCCTTTTCCTTATCCTTTTCCTTATCTTTATTAATGTTAGCAATTTTATAATTAGTAGGATGAAAATATTTTTTTAATAAGTTGTATTTTAAATGTTCTTCTTCATTGGTTATCGAAACATTATTATTTCCAAAACAAATGAGTAATAGATCTTCCAAAGATTCTGTGCCATATATTTTTAATAGTCCACTTAACTCATTAATAATGGTTTGTAGATTATGAATAACTATATCTGCGGTATTTTCATTCATGGTTTCAACTAGTTTTATGATCTTATCGCTCAATATATGTAGCGCGTTTATACAGCTATTTACGTCAGTTGTTCCTAAAATGTCGAGCATTTTATTTTTTTGGACATGTAAAATGGTTTTTTGTATAACATCTTGGAAAAAATCCAACTTTTTCTCCACTAAATTAACTACATCAGATGGGTGATTGATATGGGTAATTAGTTTATCCTTTTTGGATACGTCTATTTTTTCATTCATTTACTACTATCTATTATGTCTATATATTTATATATATAATATATTGTTTATGTTTATATAATATATTATATAATATAATTAAAAATTTAGTAGACAGACTAACTATGCTCACTATATATTATATACATAATCATATTAAATACAAAGTAAGAAATATAGTAAATGGGCATTCCAAGTTATTTTTCATATATAGTCAAAAATCATGCGAATATTATTAAAAAGTTGGTCAAAAATACTATGAAAATAAATAATCTTTATTTGGATAGTAATTCTATTATTTATGATGCTATTCGCAATATTACAGGTGCACCAACCAATAAAATTATTATTAATAATGTTATTAGTAAAATCGAGGAATATATTGGGCTTATTTCGCCAGATAATACCATTTTTATTGCGTTTGATGGTGTAGCGCCTATTGCGAAATTAGAGCAGCAGCGCAATCGTCGCTATAAATCGTGGTATCAAACCGAGATTTCCAAAGCGATTTTTAAGAAGAGTGGTCCACAGAATAATTGGGATACAACAGCAATTACGCCTGGAACAGAATTTATGATTGAATTGAACCAGGTGATTCGTGATCATTTTACGGCTGCTTCTGCATTAGCAAAATACTCCGTATCAAATATTATTGTTTCTACCAGTGATGATGCGGGTGAAGGCGAGCATAAGATTTTCGAATATATTCGAATGAATCCTATAATGCATTCTGAACAGACAAGTGTTATTTATGGTCTAGACGCCGATTTAATCATGCTGTCGATCAATCACTTGCCTATCAGTAACCAGATTTTTTTGTTCAGAGAAACGCCGGAATTTATTAAATCGATTGATAATTCGCTTGAACCGAATGAAACCTATTTGTTAGATATTCCTCTGTTAGCACATATTATTACTTTGGACATGAATAATGGGGTTGAATTGACGACGACGCAACAGAAAAATCGTATTTATGATTATATTTTCTTGTGTTTTTTCTTGGGGAACGATTTTATGCCGCATTTTCCTGCCGTCAATATTCGCACTGGAGGCGTGGATAAAATGTTGGGCGCATATAAAGCCACTATTGGAAAAACCAGTAGCGAGAATTTGACGGATGGAAAACAGATTTATTGGAAAAATGTGCGTAAAATGGTCGCATTCTTGGCAGAGGCAGAAGAAGATTATATTAAGACTGAGATGAAATCGCGCGATAAGAGAGAACGATTCAATTATCCGGTAGAAACCGCAGAACAGAAATATATGAAGTTCGAGGCGATCCCTACATATGAGCGCGAATTGGAGAAATATATTAATCCGTTCAAACCTCGATGGCAAGAAAGATATTATAAATGTTTGTTCAAAGTAGATATGAATGAGGACAGATGTAAACAGATTTCCATTAATTATCTCCAAGGGTTAGAATGGACAATGCGATATTATACTGGCGGTTGTGCGGATTGGAGATGGTGTTACCATTACAATTATCCACCTCTTCTACAAGACTTGATTAAATATATTCCTTATTTTGAAACCACGTTTATCAAAGAAAATTCTTTTGTCGCAGTATCGCCGTTAGTTCAATTGAGTTATGTTCTGCCTCGCCAAAGCTTGCGATTTTTACCTGATCCGTTATATAAAAAGCTGACGGAAGAATATTCGCACTGGTATCCTACAGATTGCGAATTCGTCTGGGCTTTTTCCAAATATTTTTGGGAATCGCATGTTGAATTGCCAGAATTGGATATTGTGGAAATTGAACGGGTTGTAGAGGAATTACTCGATTAGTTTCATTTGTGAATACTCCTTCATATATCGTTTGCTACATGATTCAACTAATAAACCATTAGCATAAACACCATAGTTTTTATAGTAATTGTCATGATCTAATGCTAAATGATAGATAACAAAATGACCTTCTTTATTGTAAATTTGTGCTCGAGGGTCGACACAAGCAGGTAATCTATATTTTTGCTCGGTTACATAAATAGTGCCACCCAATACATCTTGTGCTTTACTCCGTTGTTCATCATCCTTGAAATTGTCCACTAAAATAGAATGGCATCCAGTAATTACTAAATCTTCAGTTATTTCCGGGTATTGATCTTTAGAACACACATATAAACTATCTTTATTTCGTTCATTTGTTACGGAATTATAGATGCTTTTTGAACCAATCATATTTATTGGGACATAGCCATTTTTTGAAGTTTTTATCAAATCCCCTTTTCTTAAATTTTCAATAGGTATATATCCTTTATCTGTCAAGATTTTGGATCCTTCTTTGAAGCAAACAAATGGGTTTGTAGTTGTAACTATAGTAATTGTTAAAGAAGGAAGATTTATTAAACTAGGAGAATCCGGATATAATAAATTATTTCCGCTATTATTTCGTATATTATAATAATTTGTCGTCAGCGTAGGAGTGTTGTATCCTGCGTTATTTAACGCATTTTTTAAATAAGAGGAATTAATATTTACACCTGAAGGTTCGAAAAGGTATATATTAAAAGGAGGAATAAGGCTATTGGTTCTTACCATAAAATTATCGGGAGTCCAGCTACTTACTGGAAGTGCCAATGAATCTAAAATATTCCCAGAAATAATGGACATATTAGAAGCATCGTAAAATGCTTGAACAATATAAGATGGGTCGGCAGGATTTAGATTCGCGCTAAAATAAGCTTCATAAAAAAGTGATGGTGAAGACAAAGTAGTGTCCATAGTAAGATAATACCATGAAGTTGACATGTATAATATAACAGAGTATATATTTTATTGTAACATATTTAACAAATGTATTTCCTAATACTTATTCTCTCTAAGTCTTTGTGTTATAATACAAAAAATAAAATAATTGTAGAAATATAGAAATAATGACATCAAAACAAGTTATTAGTGTATTTCCTAGTCGCGATGCGTTTTTACAATTGTTGAGAGTAAACCCTGGTTTAGTAATAGTCAAATTGGGGGCGACTTGGTGCGGTCCTTGTAAAAAAATAGCACATTTGGTAGATGCGTTTTTTGCTTCAGCCCCGCCTGATGTTATTTGTGCGGATATTGATGTAGATGATAGTATTGATTTGTATGCGCATTTGAAATCGAAAAGGATGGTGAATGGAATACCTGTTATACTTTTATATAAAAGGGGAAATGTATCGTTTATTCCAGATGACAGCATTACCGGGGCTGACCCTGCTGGGTTAGACGCGTTTTTTAAACGTTGTGGGATTCATTTAAATGCTATTCACAAGGCGTATGGGCATATACCTCCAGTGTTGAATAATATTATAGTTGAAAAGGGAAAGTAAAAGAAAGAATAAGAAAGAGAATAAGAAAGAGAATAAGAAAGAGAATAAGAAAGAGAATAAGAAAGAGAATAAGAAAATAAAATAACTTAAATGTATTTTTATACATAAGATATAATGAGTAGATCGTGTGATAATTGTATCTATTGTAATAGCACTAGCACTAGCAGTAGCGATTTAAACATGAAAATAAATACTTACAACACAAAATTACAAGAAATGGTTTCAAGAATACCGAATTCTAACTATATTTTGGAAATGACAAAATGTTGTAGTTATAGCGAATTTTTAACAATTAATAAGGATAAATCTTTGGCTCATTTATACAAAGCAGTCAGCGTTCAATTTCATCAAAAGGTGGATAGTTTATATGTATATAATATTAATAATCCAAATGATAAGTTGATTATTCCATTTGATGCTTGGACGACTATGCGGCAATTTATTTCATCTAATAGTGCGTATTTTAGACCTACGTATCCTCTGCCAGCACAAGTCGTGTATAATATTTGGTATGATGATGGACATTGTCATGATGATGATAGTGAAAATATGATAATTTCTAATTCAGATGTTGTAGGATAATGAGGTATTTATTTAGTGAATTATATAAAATATTACTTTTGTATAATATAATATAATATGGCTCCTAATAATTATATAGTTAAAGATATTATAATTCGTGCGAATAAAAGAGTGATGATATCTAAATTATATGCCAAGGTTGGTAATGCTATTGGAGTGTCTCGGCAGGGAGGGATGAGTGTGGCTCCAAGTTCTTCCTGTTCAACTCGTTTGTGTTATGATTCCTATACCAGAGTTAGTTGTTGTCCTAACACTCCCGGCTGTAATTGTGTATAATTTATCCGGTTGTTATATTTGAAAAATTATATTATTTATTTATATAAAATGTGTGTAGAAAACGTAGATTTAGGTGTTTGTTTATTTCCAACATTTACATTTGAATTATCGAAAGATGAAGAATTATTACATAAAATATATTTATATCAACAAAAACCGAATAAAACTACATATTATGATGTTACGGCATATTTAGTAAAAAAACAGCATGAATACACTACCAGAATGCATAAAATTAGTAGAAATAAAGCAAAGTTGTATATAGCAATCTTAGATTCACATGCGACTACTATGTGGTCAACAACAGCAGATGAAATTATAAAAAATAAATTTCATATATTATTTCAACCAAATAATTATACACCAGGAATAACTCAAGCGAGCACAGTAAGATTATTTGAGTCTGCGCCCTATAAATTAATCGGACATATGTCTGCTAGTCCAGGTGATTATGAAGGCGGCCCTGGTTCTGTATATTTTGGTGTTGCGCAAGAACAACAACAATAAAAGAGTCATGATAGTGGAACTAATAAGTAAATACCGAAATAAATTATTATTTGTCAAATATAAATAATAATGAGCAAGAAAGAAAAGAAAGTCGATTTGAATATAGATAATTATAATTTAGAAGATGTATTAAATCTATTTAAAATCCCGGTAGATTTCGATGAAACGGATTTAAAACGAGCAAAACAAATCGTATTAAAAACACATCCCGATAAATCGCATTTAGATCCTGAATATTTCCGCTTTTATTCAAAAGCTTATAAAATGCTATTCACTATTTGGGAGTTTAGAAAACGCGGTGATGTAAATAAAAACAATAAAAATACCGAATATTCGATAGATGATATTGATAATGGTCTTGACGATGAAAACAAACGGGTGTTATTAGATAATTTTTTCGAAAAAAATGGGAAATTCAAAACAAATGGCGATTTTAATAGATGGTTCAACAAAGAATTCGATAAAAATAAAATACAAAACGAGGCGGAACAAAAGGGGTACGAAAACTGGTTAAGGTCTGACGAAGATGAGGCGAATACAAACATGGGCAATATTTCAATGGCAACAATGTCAGAAGAATTTGAAAAGAAAAAATCTCAAATGAGAGCAATAGCAAAGAGAGAAGAAATTATGGAATTGAATAGTGGTAGAGGGCAGGCGTGCGATCTCTCTACAGATGCTCCAGGTTCATTCAATTCGGATATGTTTAGTAGTTTACCTTACCAAGATTTACATCAAGCGCATACTGAATCGGTTATTCCTGTAACCCATGAAGATTTTGAAAATAGACAGCAATTCAAAAACGTTAATGAATTTGTTAGTTATAGGGATAAACAAGATACCAGACCATTGTCTGAAACACAAGCAATGGAATATTTGAATAATAGGAATAAGAAGGATGAAGAAATGGCGGTTAGTCGTGCTTATCAGTTGGCGAAACAAACCGAGTTGGCAAAACAAAAAAACAGCGAGTTCTGGTCTGGATTGTTAATGTTGAAAAAATAGTAAAAAGAAAATATATAATAATATTATATATGTTGTTTCAAACGAAAAATTTAACAAATATTATTTTATTAATAATAGCTTTAGCCGGTGTCGGGTTTTTATATAATCGTTACACCGACAAGTTGGATAGAGAATCAGATACGGAGAATTATAGTGCGATCCATAAATATCTATTGACAGATCCTGATTTAGTAGATACTAAAAATAGAAAACCGATTTTATGGATTCCCGTGAAATATGAATACAATGCACGCAATTGGCTAAGTTTTGGGTCACGCAGTTCAACGAATTTGAACCAACCTTATATGTATTTAACAGTTAAAAGTATCATAAATCAGTGCGACGAATCATTCCATATATGTTTAATTGACGATTCTTCATTTGAAAAATTGATTCCTAATTGGAATATTAATATGAAATCTATTTCAGACCCAGTGTTGGATTACATTAGGCAATTAGGATTAGCCAAGATTTTATATATTTATGGAGGCATTATTTGTCCTCCTTCTTTCTTATGTATGCGTAATTTATCTGAGATGTATAAAATCGGCACCACGAATCATAAGATGTTTATTTGTGAAAATATAGATAGGAATATAACAAGCACGACGAAAGAATTTTACCCGGATACACGATTCATGGGGGCGCAAAAAGAGAACCCAATGGTAGAAAAATTGGTTGAATTTATTCAACGAACAATTTCTACGGATTATACTTCACAAGCCGAATTTTTAGGCGAAATAAATAGATGGACGGAATCAAAAATACAGAAAAATAAAATTAATTTGATTGAAGGCAAGATGATTGGAATAAAGACGATGGATGATACGCCAGTATTGGTTGATAATTTGTTATCTAATCAATATTTGGATTTATATCCGAAACTATATGGAATTTATATTCCCGCGGATGAAATATTGACGCGAGTTCATTATCAATGGTTTGCTCGTTTATCTCCTCGTCAAGTTTTGGAATCTAAAGTCATTATTTGTAAATATATTTTATTGGCAAGTAGTCCGGATGCAAAAATGGGTGTTATCGAGCCGCTTGGAACTATGGCTAGAGATAAACAAGTTGAAAAAGGATGGATTGGATATTATCATACGGATTTAGATGCGCCAGTATGGGGACCACGACCTTTGATGACCAATGATACTGCGCATCCTTTAGCCAATGAACCGGATTTTAATGGATAGATAGGAAAAAAAATCTTGGGATAATATATAGTATGGATTATGATGATGATGATGATGATCCTAAAATGACAGCTTACAGAGCGCGTGAAGCAGCAGAGAACGCAAAAAAAGAATACATACCAGATGGGACAACGGGCAAACAAAAAAGTGAGGAAATTAGGAAAAATATAATGGCACAAAATAGAAAAACAGATTTTAATGCTACTGCTAGTATCTATGGCAATGCCGACTTAGGAGGAAAATCTAGAAGAAGTAGAAGAGGAATAAAATTAAAGATTAGAAAAATAAGAGGTAGCAAATTTAGAAGTAGAAGTAGTAGAAGAATTAGAAGTAGAAGAAGTAGAAGAATTAGAAGAATTAGAAGAATTAGAAGTAGAAGAGGTAGAAGTAGTATGAAGGGAGGGTGTGGCACATGTACAGGTAATGTAAACTCCGCATAATAGTTTGCGTTTTTTTAATAAAATTAACATATTAAATTATTGTAAATATGTTAATTAAATATGGACTAATAAGCAGTAATGTTAATATTATTGATATTACACAAACATGTTATACAAAATTAATTAAAGAAGGAATTATATGTATACCATCAGATGATAATATTAGAGCCAACTATTTTACAGATCCATTATTTAAATTCGTGAAATCAATTTATATTATAGACAACGAAAATCAAATTAAACAATATGACCACACACAAAATATATATATTGATACATTTACTGAAAGTATTTATACAGATAAAGATGAAATACCAAAATTTATAAAGGATATTTATCCGGCTAATATGATTTTAGAAAAAATATCAAAAATACATCAAAATCTTACAATAGATTTCGGCACATTAGATGAAGAATTTCCAGAACAACTAATGGCGGTTAAGTATTTAACAGGAAATGAAAAAGTCTTGGAAATAGGTGGTAATATAGGAAGAAATAGTTTAGTTATAAGTTATATTTTAAATAAAAATAACAATAATAATTTTGTTACGATGGAATGTGATACTGATTCAGCAAATAAATTAATTCATAATAGAGATATAAATAAATTAGATTTTTTTGTTGAAAGCTCGGCACTTTCTAAACGAAAATTGGTTCAAAAGTATTGGGATACAATAGTAAGTGATGAAGATTTAGAGGGATATACTCGCGTAAGCACCATTACTTTTGAGGAATTAACACAAAAATATAATATTGATTTTGATACATTAATTCTGGATTGTGAAGGAGCATTTTATTATATTTTAATAGATATGCCAGAAATATTAACTAATATAAAATTGATTATTATGGAAAATGATTATGTAGACGTAAACCATAAAAATTATGTATCTGATGTATTGAAAAATAATGGGTTTTCTGTAGATTATGAGGAGAAGGGCGGTAATTGGAAATTTTATTATGATAATTTTTATCAAGTATGGAAAAAGTAATTGAGGGGTCTAAAAATAAACGTAATACGCAATTTCATATGTGGATTTATCGTATTTAATTTGCGATGTATATGTAATTTGATTATAATTACATATTTGTCTCAGGATAGTAGTAAAAGTATTATATGTCATTTTACGCTCCAAGTATTTACACTTAGCTTGATGATAATATGGCTTACAACTTTCTAGAAATGTGGGAATGGTTCCATAAAACATCCCTTTTTTGTAAGAAGCATTATTAAATATATAATGCTTTTCATTTTTAGAAGAAGTGTCATTTAATAAAGCAAATAAAACTTCATTTGGAACATGTTTCTTAAATATTTGTAATGACATTCTTATATTACACCTATATAAAATATAAACTCTGAATTACTTTTTTGTTGTATTGATTATTTTATGCTAAAAGATTATTTACCAGATTATTTACCAGATATTTTATAATTGTTGAATCAAATTATTAGTGAATAACGCAAGCTCTATTTCATCTTCATGTATGTTATGAAAAATAGTAATATATTTACACATAATAGGAATTATTTTATATTTTTCATCTTCTGTTAAAATGGGTGTTATTTTTATAAATAAAAAATAATTATCTAGAATATCCATTACTGAATATCCTTTGTCGTAAATAGAATATAATAATTTAATAGCCTCGGCTAAATTTTTATTTTTCAAGTGTCCAGTATATTGACCAAATGTAAAAAAACTAATATTGGTGCATACATTTGTAGCCAGTTCTAGCGTGATTTCCGTATTTAAAAGTTTAAATTTTTCCATATAATTAATCAAAATTTTCGCGGTATTATTACAAATATCCAAAATAAATTTTTCACTATCCGGATGAATATTAATATTCTCGCATGATTTAATTTTATGAATAATTTTGGTCAAATGTTCTTTTTGTAGTGGTTTTATTTTTATAATAGTGAATCGTGATTGTAAACTTTCAATCACTTTCTGAATATTACTACATGATGAAATAAAATGGACATTATGACTATATTTGTCGATGCTATTTCTGAATACTTGTTGACTTTGTTCGTTTATTAAATCCAAATCATCCAAAACAACAAATTTCTTTTTTCCTTTTACAGAAGCGGTTGTTTGGCAAAATGTTTTAACATCATTACGATAATAATTAATGCCCTGTTCTTTCAAACTATTTATATATAGAACATTATCTAAGCAAGCTTTTTCATCATGTGATTTAGTATCGAATTTTTGATAATATTCACGGATCAGTGCATTTAAGATAGATGTTTTTCCGCATCCCATATCTCCAATTAATAATATATTTAGGTTGTTCATACCAATCAGTGTATTTAAAATGTTAATTACATCTTCATCAATTTCAAAATCTTTAAAATAACGAGGTTGATATTTATTGATAAAAAGATTATAATCCATAGGCTTTATAGAAAAATATATATTTATATATTTATATATTTATTCGTAAATAACTATTTAAGCTTATCTCATTCTATATTAATTATTCGTTGAGATGTCAGAAGAAACTCACTATAAAATATTGGATATTCCGGAAACCGCAAATATGGACGAAATAAAAAAAGCATATAGAAAACTTTCTCTCAAATATCATCCTGACAAAAATCCAGGAAAACCCGAAGTCATAGAAATATTTCATAAAATAAACAATGCTTATGAAGTATTAGGTGATCAGAACAAAAAGAATGAGTATGATATGATGCGAAAAAATCCGTTTGCTAATATGATGGGAGGAGGGGGGATGGGAGGGGGAG
>Ga0214919_10001532_pt1 | contig 37575 bp, 36 predicted proteins | sample LL1503_MetaG_FD_177994 | JGI IMG/M metagenome (GOLD analysis project Ga0214919, IMG submission 177994) | Freshwater microbial communities from Lake Lanier, Atlanta, Georgia, United States - LL-1503 | ecosystem: Environmental > Aquatic > Freshwater > Lake | place: USA: Georgia | collected...
ATCATCCTCTCAAACCAGCTATGGATCATCGGCTTGGTGAGCCTTTACCTCACCAACTACCTAATCCAACGCGGGCCGCTCCCTCGGCAATAAATCTTTCTCCTTTCGGACGTATCCAGTATTAGCGTTCGTTTCCAAACGTTATTCCGAACCAAGGGGTACATTCCCACGCGTTACTCACCCGTCTGCCACTAACCTTATGTGCAAGCACATAAGGTCCGTTCGACTTGCATGTGTTAAGCATGCCGCCAGCGTTCGTTCTGAGCCAGGATCAAACTCTCATGTTCATCCTGTATCCTAAAATACAAAATCTCGAATTGACTTAGACTCTCTACTCTTCACTGCGTTCTTAATTCTACTTAAAAAACAGTAATCATCTAGCGTCCAAGCCATTCTCTCAAATATCTTCAACGCTACCTGCTTACCATCCCTTTTTTTCTATCTCTTCTCTACTTTTCAATGATCGCGCCGCTTCTCAAGCGGTATGTGTAGTTATATCTAATCATCACACTCCAGTCAATAATTATTTGTGTAAATTTTAATTGGATGTCAAAAAAAACTTCCTTACCAGTTGAAAGTTAAAAGGAAACCCTACTATTTAGACTTCCCTTGACCCCGGCCTTTTAGAGAGATAAATTTAGGTTATATACGTATAAAGAGTAACTTTTGTGAGCTCTGTTTCTTTTTCAGCCTTAATCGATCTTTTTCATGAGATTTTATCTCCTGATCTCATTGAGATTACTTGTGATTTTGACGAACCTGTTTTAACAGTCTACGCTGGCGCAAATGTGCGCATTCTCACACTCTTAAGAGATAATAAAAAGTGCCGTTTTCGTCAGCTTGTTGATATTACGGCCGTTGATTACCCGGAAAAACCTCAACGTTTTGAGGTGATCTATAATTTGTTAAGTCACAAAATAAATACGCGTCTCAGGGTAAAATTAAAAGTTGATTGCAGAGCTTCAGTAAGCAGCGTCATAGGAGTTTTTCCAGCCGCATCTTGGTATGAACGTGAAATTTGGGATCTTTTTGGAATTTCTTTCTCAGACCATCCTGATTTAAGAAGGATTTTGACTGACTATGATTTTGAAGGGCACCCTTTACGTAAAGACTTCCCCTTATCGGGTTTTACTCAAGTTGCATATGATTCAAACCTGCAACGTGTTGTTTATGAACCAGTGGAGCTCAATCAGAACTACCGTTCCTTTGACTTTCTAAGTCCTTGGGAAGGAATGCTGCAAAAAACGGACACAGAAAAAGCGTCATGACACCAACAACCTACACTCTTAATTTCGGCCCTCAACATCCTGCTGCCCATGGTGTGCTTCGCCTGGTAATGGAGCTAGAAGGAGAAATCGTTCACAAAGCAGATCCGCATATTGGTTTCTTGCATAGAGGAACTGAAAAACTCATTGAACATAAAACTTACTTGCAAGCCCTTCCCTATTTCGATCGTCTGGATTATGTATCCCCCATTTGTCAGGAACATGCCTATATTCTAGCCGTTGAAAAACTTTTGGACATACAGCCCCCAAAAAGAGCGCAATATATTAGGGTTCTGTTTTCTGAATTGACGCGCATCTTAAACCATTTACTAAATATTGCTACTTTTGCCATGGACGTAGGTGCGATGACACCTTTTTTGTGGGCCTTCGAGGAACGCGAAATTATTATGGAATTTTATGAACGAGTCAGCGGGGCTCGTTTACATGCTGCTTATATTAGACCTGGTGGAGTTCATAAAGACTTGCCGCCATTATTATTGGAAGATATTCAAAAATTTATTAATCGGTTCCCAAAAGTCATTGATGACATCGAAAACGTTCTAACTGAAAACAGAATTTTCAAGCAAAGAACAGTGGATATTGGTGTTATCACCGATGAACAAGCTATCGATTGGGGATTTTCAGGACCTATGTTACGAGGAAGTAATGTGGCCTGGGATCTACGTAAATCACAACCTTATGAAGTTTATGAAGAACTTGATTTTGATATCCCGGTCGGTAAGAACGGGGATTGTTACGATCGCTATTTAGTGCGCGTAGAAGAAATGCGCCAAAGTATCAAAATGATTGAACAATGTTTGAATCAAATGCCAAAAGGGCCTGTTTTGGCAAAAAACCCTAAAGTTGTCCCCCCAACTCGCTTAGAAATGAAGACATCTATGGAAGCAATGATACATCATTTTAAGCTTTATACTGAAGGCTTTCATGTGCCCAAAGGAGAGATCTACAGAGCTATTGAGGCTCCAAAAGGAGAATTTGGGGTATTTTTGGTATCGGACGGAACCAACAAACCTTATCGCTGTAAAATTCGTTCCCCTGGCTTTGCCTTTTTACAAGCGTTAGAATTTATGTCAAAAGGACACTTGCTGTCAGATGTTGTCGCTATTATTGGTTCCATGGACATTGTATTTGGAGAGATTGATCGTTGAGTTTTACGTTTACACCTGAAAATCAGAAAAAAGCTGACGCCTACATCAAACGGTATCCAAAGGGAAGGCAGACAAGCGCTGTTTTACCCCTGCTTGATTTAGCACAAAGGCAATCGGGGGGATGGCTTCCCCAGAATGCACTTGAAGGAATCGGAAACATGCTTGAGATGCCATTCATAAAAGTCTTGGAAGTTGCAAGTTTTTACACGATGTTTAACCTAAAACCGGTTGGGACTTATCATCTGCAAGTTTGCGGTACAACCCCTTGCTGGTTAAAAGGCGCTGAAGATTTAAAAAAAGCCTGCGAGCATCATTTAAAAATTAAAACCGGAGAAACAACAAAAGATCAAAAATTTACCTTGCGTGAAGTTGAATGTTTGGGCGCTTGTATCAATGCCCCAGTTGTGCAGATTAATGATGATTATTATGAAAACCTTTCCCCGGAAAGCATTGTTAAGCTTTTGAAAAATTTACCAGATCAAGCGACATCATCTTCAGAGGATGTTTCTGATGCTTAAACCTGAAGACCACATTTTTACAAATCTGCATGGTATAAAACCGTTTCAACTAAAGAACGCAAAAGCAAGAGGAGACTGGGAAGGAACCAAAGGCCTTATTAGCAAAGGAAAAGATTGGATTATTGAAGAAATCAAAAAATCGAATCTAAGGGGACGCGGAGGTGCCGGCTTTTCAACGGGAAAAAAGTGGGACTTTATGCCGAAGATCAGCGATGGACGGCCACATTATTTGATCATTAATGCTGATGAGAGCGAGCCGGGGACCTGTAAAGACCGTGATATCTTGCGATTTGAGCCGCACAAGCTTATTGAAGGTGCACTGTTAGCTGGTTTTGCTATTGGCGCCAACACAGCCTACATTTACGTGCGCGGCGAATATTATCACGAAACCTTGTACCTAGAAGATGCCATCGACGAAGCTTATCAAGCCGGACTCTTAGGTAAAAATGCAGCCAAATCAGGATGGGATTTTGATTTATATGTTCACCGTGGAGCCGGCGCCTACATTTGCGGCGAAGAATCAGCACTGTTGGAAAGTTTAGAGGGAAGAAAAGGGATGCCGCGCTTAAAGCCGCCTTTCCCTGCTGTCATTGGATTATATGGATGCCCGACAACAGTCAATAATGTTGAATCCATTGCTGTTGTGCCCACTATTTTGCGAAGAGGTGCCGATTGGTTTGCTGGTCTTGGACGTCCCAATAATACAGGAACAAAGATTTTTTCTATTTCAGGGCATGTGAATAAACCTTGTAATGTCGAGGAAGAAATGGGAATCCCTTTACGTGAACTGATCGAAAAACACGCAGGCGGTGTTATAGGGGGTTGGGATAATTTAAAGGCAATTATTCCAGGAGGATCTTCAGTCCCATTAATTCCAAAATCAATATGTGATAAAGTTTTAATGGACTTTGATAGTTTAAAGGATGTAAAAACTGGCCTTGGAACCGCCGCTGTGATTGTTATGGATCAGTCCACGGATATTATCAAGGCCGTTGCCAGGTTAAGTAAATTTTACATGCATGAAAGTTGTGGTCAATGCAGCCCGTGCCGGGAAGGAACAGGGTGGATGTGGCGAATGTTAGACCGTTTAGGAAAAGGCCAGGGACGCATCGAGGATATTGATTTATTAGAGGATGTTAGCCATCAAATCGAAGGTCATACAATTTGTGCTCTGGGAGACGCCGCAGCATGGCCGGTACAGGGATTAATCAGGCATTTTAGACCAGAAATAGAAGACCGCATTAGGCAATCAACCAGAGGATAGGAATAAACCAATGTTCACAGCTGCAAAAATAAAACTAATTTATTGTTATTTAGTGTGCCTTTTTTTGACAATTTTCCTTGTCATTAAAGCAGGATCTATGACTCAAGATTTTTTAAGATTAAAGAATTTCGATGATAGTTATCAGATAGCCCACAACCTAACAAAAAGCTCTTTTTTTATAGAGAAAAATAAAAAACTAGCACCTGAGAAAATTGAACAACTTCGCTTAGAAGCCATTGAAGAAGATAAAATAAGGGAATATAGGCGCATCAAAAGTAATATTATGCTGGACATACCTTATGTACTTTATTCCCTGCTTGCTTTGGGAATCCATATAATATTGATTAGAAAAACGAAGGCATCTTAAAAAACATGGTCAAATTAACAATTGATGGCAGACCTATTGAGGTAGAGCCTGGAAGTACCATTCTTCAGGCTTGTGAACAACTGGAGATTGAAATTCCGGTATTTTGCTATCATTCCAAGCTCTCGATTGCCGGAAATTGCCGCATGTGCCTCGTTGAAGTGGATGGATCCTCAAAACCTGTTGCCAGCTGTGCTATGCCTGTCACTGAAGGAATGGCTGTATACACTCAAACCCCTATGGTGGAAAAATCGCGTAAAGGGAATTTAGAATTTCTTTTAATCAATCACCCTCTTGATTGTCCGATTTGTGACCAGGGCGGTGAATGTGACTTACAAGATATCACCGTCGCTTATGGCCGAGGAGAAAGCCGGTTCGACCTAAACAAACGAGCCGTCGCAGATAAATATATGGGCCCCCTGATCAAAACCACGATGACGCGCTGCATTCATTGTACGCGTTGCGTGCGTTTTGCCGATGAAATTGCAGGCATTTCTGAGATAGGAACGCTTGGGCGGGGCGAGAACATGGAGATCACAACGTATTTAGAAAGCGCTGTCAGGTCTGAACTATCGGGAAATTTAATTGATGTTTGTCCCGTTGGCGCCTTGACCAGCAAGCCCTATGCTTTTCATGGCAGGTCTTGGGAACTAACCAAAACCGAAAGTGTGGATATTTTAGATGCGGTGGGTTCAAACATTCGTATTGACACACGTGGCCGCGAAGTAATGCGCATTTTGCCCCGCTTAAATGAAGAGATCAACGAAGAATGGATCAGTGATCGAACTCGTTTTGCTTATGATGGTCTTAAATACCAACGTCTTGACACGCCCTATATTCGCGTCAAAGGAAAATTAAAGCCAGCCAGATGGGAAGAGGCTTTTGCAGTGATTCAAGACCAATTAAAAACTTTAAAAGGAACAGAAATCGCCGCAATTGCCGGCGATTTAGCTGACTGCGAATCGATGAAGGCCTTAAAAGATTTGATGATCAACATTGAAAGTCCTCATCTTGATTGCCGTCAAGATAGTTCTCTTATCCCCCATGATTCACGTTCGCATTACATAATGAACACGACGATTGCAGGGATTGAAGAGGCTGATTGCATCCTTTTGATTGGGACCAATCCACGTCATGAAGCCCCTTTGGTCAATGCCAGAATTCGCAAAACCTATTTAAAGGGCGGTGCGTCGATTGGAGTCATTGGCCCAAAAACGGATCTTACTTATCAATATGAATGGATTGGAGATTCTCCTGCAATTTTAGAAGGATTGTTGAGCGGTGCGCATCCTTTTGCTAAGAAACTTAAAGATGCAAAGCATCCTGTTTTAATATTAGGTCAATCTGTCTTTAAACACGTTGACAGAGTGGCTATTCTTCGTAATGTGCAAGCACTTTTAAAGGATTATAAATTTATCCAAAAAGATTGGAATGGATATAACGTTCTGCATAATGCAGCATCGCGCGTAGGCGGCCTTGACGTTGGATTTGTTCCTCAAAAAAATGGTTTTGATACCTCTCAAATCCTAACAGCTTGTCAAAAAGGGAAAATTAAACTCCTTTATTTATTAGGAGCCGATGAAATCCCCATGGATCAATTAGGAGACACTTTTGTTGTTTATCAAGGGCATCATGGTGACAAGGGGGCGCATCGGGCCGATGTGATTTTACCAGGATGCGCTTACACTGAAAAAATGGCCACTTATGTGAATACCGAAGGCAGAGCTCAATTAGCCCTTCAGGCTGTGCCACCTCCCGGAGAGGCCAAAGAAGATTGGTTAATCATTCATGCTCTGGCTACGTCATTAGGCCTCTATCTTCCCTACAACAATTGGGATGAGATTCAAACGGCTCTTGGAAAGATCCATCCTGCGTTTGATAACAAGGGTAAGATTGTAAAAACAGTCTGGCAAGATTTTGAGTTGCCTGCTCCAATGGCATATTCGCATGAGCCTTTTGTTCTACCCATTCAAAGTTTTTATATGAATGATCCCATTTCAAGGCATTCTACAAACATGGCTGCTTGCGTTCGAGAAATTGCCAATGGGGGGAAAATTGATGATTAACGCATTTCTCCAAAATCCGATTGTTTTAGAATTATGGCAATATGCTGAAGTTATCTTTTTTATCGCCATCAAGGCATTTGCTTTTATCGTTGCACTTATTTTAGGGGTTGCCTATCTAACCCTTGCTGAACGAAAAGTTATAGCTGCTATGCAGCTAAGGGTTGGGCCGAACAGAGTCGGTCCATTTGGTTTGCTGCAACCAATTGCTGATGGTATCAAGCTTTTGCATAAAGAGATTATCGTTCCCGATTCCTCTGATAAGTTGCTTTTCGTTTTTGCTCCTATTTTAACATTCAGCCTTAGCCTTGCCGCATGGGCAGTTGTTCCCTTCGGTCCAGGACTTGTTTTTGCAGATATTAATGTTGGGATCCTCTATCTTTTGGCGATTTCATCTTTAGGGGTTTACGGCATTATTATTGCAGGTTGGGCAAGTAACTCTAAATATGCCTTTTTAGGGGCTCTACGATCAGCCGCCCAAATGATATCTTACGAAGTTTCCCTTGGTCTTGTGATTGTTTGCGTGCTGCTCTGTGTAGGTTCTTTAAACTTAACCGATATTGTTTTAGCCCAAAAAGAGGGATGGTTTGCCTTAAAACTATTACCGTTTTTTGTCATTTTCTTTATATCTTCCTTAGCTGAAACCAACCGCACTCCCTTTGACCTTCCAGAGGCAGAAGCTGAGCTTGTCGCAGGTTATAACGTTGAGTATTCTTCATTTCCCTACGCTCTTTTTTACCTTGGTGAATATGCCAACATGATTTTGATGAGCGCGATGAACAGTATTTTATTCCTTGGCGGATGGTTGCCACCTTTTGATCATCCATGGCTAAATTGTTTGCCGGGAACTGTATGGTTCCTTTTAAAAATTTGTTTTATGTTATTTATGTTTTTATGGATTAGGGCTACTATGCCCCGTTACCGATATGATCAATTAATGCGGTTAGGGTGGAAGGTGTTTTTGCCCGTCTCTCTACTGGGTGTTGTTATTATTTCTGCTTTGATTGTCTATGCACCAGGTCAATCTAACTCGGCGCATACAAGCGAAGAAAGGCATTACCCTAATCATGAAGAAGGGTATAATCAAGGTTTATGAATAATCTTTTAAAACGTGCATATCGTTATTTTCAAACTTGGTTTTTGCTTGAACTATTGCATGGCTTATTTATTACCTTAAAGTATTTTTTCAAAGCAAAAATTACTCTGAATTATCCTTATGAGAAAGGGCCCTTAAGTCCAAGATTTAGGGGTGAGCATGCTCTAAGGCGTTATCCGAATGGAGAAGAACGCTGTATCGCTTGCAAGCTATGTGAAGCCGTCTGTCCTGCTCAAGCCATCACCATAGAGGCAGAAGAAAGAGAAGACGGAAGCCGCCGAACGACTCGTTATGATATTGATATGACAAAATGCATATACTGCGGACTATGCGAAGAAGCATGTCCTGTAGATGCAATTGTTGAAGGACCCAATTTTGAATTCGCCACCTATACTCATGAAGAATTGATATACAATAAAGAAAAATTATTATCAAACGGCGATAGATGGGAACCTCTATTGGCGGAAAAAGTAGAGGCTAAGGAAAAATACAGATAGGGCGCGAAGCCCTCTCCTGGCTGAAAAGGTTAACACTATAAAAGGTAATGCTATGCGTATTTTTAGCTGTTTCTTTGTATCGCTCGTTATCAGTTTTTCGGCGTTCGCTGGAGAAAACGAAGTTTTACATGACAAGATTGTGCAAGACCTTTTACCCCTCCAAACTTATCAGGCAATTGAAGGGAAATTAGGTAATAAATTAAGGGAATATCTTCTTGGAAATCCGAATGTAAAAACGGCTTTAGAACAGATCAATCCATTTGCAAATGATCCTTTTTCCTTAGATGTTTTAATTCATCACAAAGACCCAAAAATAGCAAAAGCTGCAGCTTTCTTGCGTCGGTTTTACTTATACGTCCTTTATTCAGGTCCCAGCACAGAGAAAATTATTCACCAAACAGACCAGGTTTATCCTGAAAGTCATATTCACTTGGAACAAGATACCCTTACCTTTGATGGCGAAGATGTCTATTATTTAATTATTGGCAGCGGTCCTTCTGGCAGCCTTATTGCATCGCAACTTGCTGAAGCTGGAGTTAAAAGAATTCTTCTTATCGATGCCGGACCTTTTGTAAAACCAGGAAGCATCAATTCTGAATATGATACAGAACTTATGGAATCATTTAATCAGCGTTTCACAGTCTCTGGCGGAATTGCAATTCGAAATGGCAGGGTCATTGGCGGCGGATCCACAGTTAACATTGATCTTGCCTTTTCCCCACTTCTTCCCACTATTAAAACCACTCTTACACAATGGATAAAGCAAGACCTTATCCCCTCTCATTTCGTGCATCAAAACGGCGAAGATTTTGGGACTATTCATAACCTTTATGAATGGGTTCGAAAGAGCATTGGCACCCGTCCTGTTGATTATCAAGAAATTAATCCAAATAATTTAATCCTTTTAAAAGGTTATCCTTCGGCAGTGCCTTACGAATTGAATGCAAAAAAGCCATTGGGTCAAAAAGGAGAAATCCTTAAAATATCTGCTGTGGATGCATATTTATGGCCGGCTATGAATAAACACGCTCAGACTTTTCAGGTCGTTTCAAATCTACAAGTTTCAGATCTAAAATTGTCCAATAACCAGGTTACGGAAATCACTGTAAGACCAACTCAATTAATGGCGAAGGATTATATATTCGCTGATCCCCACAATTTAAATCTAGACCCAACAAAAACTTATAAAATCAGGGCAAAAACAATCATTGTAGCGGCCGGAACAATGGGGTCTGCTGAAATCCTTTTAAGGTCAAATATCCCTAATAGCAACATTGGTAAGGGATTGATTATGCATCCCTCTATTGGTGTTTTGGGTGTATTTCCTCAACCCATTTTCAACACAGAAGGGTTATTAGCTGCGGTTTACGCCCCTTCAATTCCTTTATCAGATGGTTATTTTTTTGAATCCATGTCAGCCGATGCAGGATTTATTGCATCCATTCATCCAGGGGTGAAAGGTCACATCAACGAAAACATATCTCAATTTTCACACATTGGTGGATTTGGCGTAATGCTGGTAGATACCGTTACTTATGGCAATCGTTTTTTTATCGATGAAGAAGGTCAAGTTCAGGTGGATTATAAACTTTCTAATCAGGACAAAGGGCGATTTAGAAAAGCCATTATCACAGCCACCAAAGTCCTATTCGAACAAGGCGCTAAGGAAGTTTTCATTCCTTCTTTAGAGGCAATCTATAAGACATCATCAAAGCGGTCTTTTAAATCTTATGGGGAAGCTAAAAAAGCAATTAAGAAACTTAAATTCAAGGATAACTTAACTCTTTTATCTTCAGCGCATATGCAAGGAACCAATAAGATGGGAAGTAACCCAAGATCGTCAGTTGTGTCGAAAAACTTCAAAGTCTGGAATCAGGCAACAGATTTGGAAATTGATAATTTATACGTTATCGACAGTAGTATTTTCCCAACCTCAATTGGCGCAAATCCCATGCAATCTATTTATACTTTTGCCAAGATTTTTGTTGATCAGCATTTAAAAAAGGTTTCTTGAGATCTTGTATCAATTTTCTGAGCATAAATAGAAAATTTAAAGAACAAGATATTTTTGCCTCAATGTCTAAGCATAATTTCATCAATCAAGGCTCTTCGTTACTGACATAGACCTTATAATCAGGCATACTGATGTAAGGCCTTTTATCCATTTTATGTTCACCCAGGCACTACAGATGGCACCGTCTTTACTTTTTTACGTGTTTGCAACCGCGTTGATTTTCTCAGCAAGCGGGGTTGTTTTTATAAGAAATCCGCTTTATTGCGTTTTGTGCCTTATTGTAGCTTTTTTTAATTCTGCAGCACTTTTTTTATTAGCTGGTGCTGAATTTTTGGCATTAATTTTGGTGATTGTGTATGTAGGTGCCGTAGCAGTTCTTTTTCTATTTGTGGTTATGATGCTTGATATTTCAGAAGAAAACAGCGAAAAGAGATCTTTATCTTCCTATATAAAAGCAACCGGTTTCCTTGCTTTCGTTTTTGCACTTGAGCTGGGTTTTACAGCTTATCAATGGTGGCATTCAACAAAAGTAAATGATCTGACAGCCTTCTCTTCGTCTTTAAAAACCTCAAACACACACGCTCTTGGAGAATTGCTTTATACTCATTATTTCTATGTATTTCAAATGGCGGGTTTGATCCTTTTGGTTGCCATGATTGGTGCTATTGTTTTGACTCTTCATCCTCAGAAAAAACAGCAAGTAAAAAAACAAAATATTTCTGAACAGTTAAAAAGAAACAAAGAAAATAGTTTGAAACTGGTAAAAGTTGAATTTCATAAGGGACTGGAAAAATAGATGTTCATTGGTACGTCACACTATCTTATTTTATCGTCTTTGTTATTTTGTCTTGGGACTTTAGGTGTCTTTTTAAATCGCCGTCATGTTATCAATGTATTAATGTCTATTGAGCTGATCCTTTTAGCTGTTAACATTAATTTTATAGCTTTTTCAGCTGATCTAGGAGATCTGAATGGTCAGATTTTCTCTTTATTTATTTTAACCGTTGCTGCAGCTGAAGCTGCTATTGGGCTTGCTATTCTGGTTGTTTATTTTCGTAATCGTCAAACAATTTCCATTGATGACGCTAGTCAGATGAAAGGGTAAGGGAAAAATTTGAGTTATTTTCTTCTTTCTCTTTTAATTGTTTTTACACCATTAGCAAGTGCTGTAATTGCGTTATGCGCTCATAATAACCCACGTTTTGCTCAAAGCATTACTTGTTTTGGGGTTTTTATTTCTTTTATCTCTGTAGTTCTTCTGTTGATTAATCTTGAGCCTGATCTGTACTTTCAAATTGACTTTTTTAGATGGCTCAAGGTGAATAGTTTAAGAGTTTATTGGGGAGTTTTATTTGATCCTTTGAGCCTTGTCATGTCTGCAGTTGTGACTTTTATCTCCCTTCTTGTGCATATCTATTCAATTGGTTATATGAAACATGATGAAGGAATAGGCCGCTTTATGGCATATCTGAGTTTGTTCACCTTTATGATGTTACTTTTGGTATCTGCCCCCAATATGGCTCAGCTATTTGTAGGATGGGAAGGCGTTGGGTTATCTTCTTATCTTTTGATTGGTTTTTGGTATGAAAAACCAAAAGCCAATAATGCTGCACTCAAGGCATTTGTTGTCAATCGTATTGGAGATGCAGGACTGATCCTTGGTATTTGCGCTCTTTATTGGTGCTTTGAGTCTTTGGATTTTTCTGTGATTGTCACGAATTTGGCACGAAAATCCGCAACCTATATAGAATTTTTTGGCTATTCAATCCATGTGCTCACATTAATAGGAGTTCTGCTTTTCATAGGAGCTATGGGGAAGTCAGCTCAATTTGGACTTCACACCTGGCTTCCTGATGCCATGGAAGGACCCACGCCTGTATCGGCCCTTATTCATGCCGCCACAATGGTAACAGCTGGAGTTTTTTTAATTGTGCGATTTTCTTCTCTTTACGAGTACGCTCCCATTGCCAGAGAGATGATGATTATAGTAGGTGCCTTTACAGCTATATTCGCAGCTACCATAGCGCTCACTCAAAATGACATTAAGCGCATTATTGCTTATTCAACCTGCAGTCAACTAGGGTATATGATTCTGGCTTGCGGGTGTTCAGCTTATGCAGCAGCAACCTTCCATCTTGTGACTCATGCATTTTTTAAAGCTCTTCTCTTTTTAGGAGCAGGATCGGTTATCCACGCTATGTCAGATGAGCAAAATATTCAAAAAATGGGAGGAATTCATAAATTTATTCCAGCTACATATAGCATGATGTGGATTGGCAGTTTAGCCTTAGCAGGAATCCCTTTCTTTTCAGGGTATTATTCGAAAGATCTGATTATCTCTTCTGTCTTTTTATCCGGTCATTACGTTGCGCTGACAGTAAGTTTGATTGCTGCATTATTAACAGCATTTTACACTTGGAGACTATTGATCGTTACTTTCCACGGCAAACCCCATGCTGATGAACAAGTTATGGCCCATATACATGAATCCCCAACCAGCATGCTGTTTCCTTTGTATTGTTTAGCATTTGGCGCGATTCTCAGTGGTTGGTTGGGATGGAAATGGTTTATTGAGGGATCTTGGGGCTTTCATTGGGGACATGGCATTATGGCACAAACAGCCGCACATTCACATTTACCTAACTGGGTTGAATATGCTCCTATTTTAGCCGGTGTTTTAGGAATTACCCTTGCAACGCTTTTTTACAGAACCTTCCCTTTTATTCCTGAAAAATTAGGAAAAGGTCTTTTTTACAAATTCTTTTATAACAAATGGTATATTGATGAAATTTATCAATGGCTTTGGGTAAAGCCAATTTTTACAATAGGAAGTATTCTCTGGCGCCAAGGAGACCGAAAAACAATCGATGGACTGGGCCCTGAAGGGATCAGTCAAATCACGCTTTTTCTTTCTAGAAAAAACAGCTCAGTTCAAAGTGGATACACTTACCATTATGCGTTTGCGATGCTTTTTAGTGTTATTTTTATAATCACATACTATTTTTTCATGCTTTATAAAACTGAGCTTGTCTCATTCATTAATACCTTAAGGGGGCATATATGAGCTTTCCCCTACTAAGCTTAATTATTTTCCTTCCTGTTTCTGGGGTGTTTTTCATTAGCCTTATAAAAGAAGAAGATACCAGAAATGCTAAAGCTGTTGCTTTGTGGATTTCAAGTCTTACTTTTTTAATGAGCTTAGTCCTTTTATTTCAATTTGACTCATATAACGCTGAGTACCAATTTGTTGAAAAACATATTTGGATCGAATCTTATAACATCCATTACCATCTTGGAATTGATGGGATCTCTCTCTTTTTTATTCTGCTTTCTACCTTTTTAACTCCGCTTTGTATTCTAGTCAGTTGGAACAACGTCCAAAAACGTGTCAGAGAATACATGATGGCGTTTTTGCTGCTTGAAACACTTATGATTGGGGTATTTTGTGCACTTGATATTTTGCTTTTCTATATTTTTTTCGAAGGTGTTTTGATCCCCCTTTTCTTAATTATTGGAATTTGGGGTGGGGAGAGAAAAATCTATGCCTGTTTTAAGTTTTTTCTCTACACTTTGCTAGGTTCCGTCTTTATGCTGCTCGCTATTATCAAGCTTTATAATGAAGCGGGAACGACAGATATTGCGGCAATGACTCATCTTTCATTGACTCCTTATTTGCAAAAATGGTTATGGCTCTCTTTCTTTGTGGGAATGGCTGTAAAAATTCCAATGTGGCCTTTTCATACGTGGCTACCTGATGCTCACGTAGAAGCTCCAACAGCAGGTTCTGTTTTGCTAGCTGCTGTTCTTTTAAAAATGGGTGGCTACGGGTTTTTACGCTTTTCGATCCCCTTACTTCCTGATGCCTGTCAATTTTTTGCTCCTTATGTTTTTACTTTAAGTATTATCGCGATCATCTACACCTCATTAGTAGCTTTGGTTCAAACTGATATTAAAAAACTTATTGCGTATTCTTCTGTTGCACATATGGGATTTGTCACTCTTGGATTGTTTACTTTCAATCTAATTGGAATGACAGGAGCTGTTGTTCAGATGATAAGCCATGGCTTGATTTCAGGCGCACTCTTTCTTTGCATTGGAATGCTTTATGATCGTTTCCATACTCGTGATATTGCAAGCTATGGTGGATTGGTCAAAGTAATGCCCGTTTTCAGCGCATTTTTTATGTTTTTTATCTTTGCATCGATTGCCTTACCAGGGACCAGTGGATTTATTGGTGAATTTTTTGTTCTTCTCGGTATCTTTAAAGCTAATTCTGGCTTTGCATGCTTGGCTGTTCTTGGGATGATTTTCGGAGCAGCATATTCTCTTTGGCTTTATCGCAGGATCTGTTTTGGTAAACTGGTCCCAAGTCTTGCAGAAATGAAAGGAATTCAAGATCTTCATTATGGTGAAAAATTGGTTCTTGGCTCTTTAGCTATTTTAATACTGTTCCTAGGCATTTATCCTAAACATGTGACAAACATTATCAACAGATCAATGAGAATAATCATTGATGTTTATGATATGAAAAAAGGAACAGGGGAAAATTAGAAAGAACTTTTTGTAAAAAATGGTTCAAGGATATAAGTAAATAAAGGAACTTGCTTCAGTTTGATTACTTAACCGTCATAGAAAAGCTTAACCTGCGGGTGCAGCTCACTATTTGAACCGCACCGGTTAAGAGACGTATATAATTAACTATCTAAACAGTCGCTTCTTGGCTAATTTTGTCTTCTTTCGCAAGGTCTATTCTTTTCAAATTTAGATAGAGTAATAATGGAGAAGCAAGGAAAATAGAAGAAAACGACCCCACCAAAATGCCCACAATAATCGGCAAGCTAAAAGTCGAGATAACTTTGCCTCCAAAGAAATAGAGCGCGAGCAAAGCCAATAACGTCGTTGTTGCCGTTAATGTTGTTCTTGAAAGGGTCTCATTAAGGCTCTTATTAATTAACTCACTAAGCGCCATTTTCTTGTATTTTTTAATATTCTCTCGAATACGGTCAAAAATCACAATCGTATCATTAATTGAATATCCAGCCGTTATCAGGGTTGCAATGATTGCTGTTTCATTAAACTCAAGCGGGAAAATAGAAAACAATCCAAGGATTGCCACACAGTCATGAGTCAGTGCCATAATAGCGCACGCGGCAAACTGCCATTCAAAACGAACAGCAATGTAAATTAACATAGCAATCAAAGCAAAACCTACTGCTTTAACCCCATTTTTTACAAGCTCGCTCCCTACTTTTGGACCAACAGTCTCAACTTTTCGGTAATCCACGTTCGCACCTAAGGTTTCCTTAACTTTTCTAATTGCTACTTCTTGACTGGTCTCTTCATTCTCTTGTTTTTCAACTTTGATGAGGATGTCTTTATCGGCGCCAAATTGCTGCAAAGCAACTTCGCCTAGATGAAGACTTGATAGCTTATCGCGCAATTCACTGATATTAGGGACTTCTGGCATGCGTACTTCAAAAATATAACCGCCCTTGAAGTCAATTCCATAATTGAGCCCCTTAAAGGACATACTCAAAACAGAGGCAATAATAACAATCGACGCAATTGTGAATGTAATAAAACGCATTCCAACAAAATTAATATTGGTATTGTAGGGAACCAGGTGTAACCGAAACCGACGCATAAAAACCTCTTTAAATTGGAAGCTCAGTAACTTTTCTTCTTCTCATCCAACTAGTAATAATAAGACGTGTCAAAGAAAGTGCTGTAAACAATGAAATTAAAATACCCAAAGCTAACGTTACCGCAAAACCTCTGATTGGTCCTGTACCAAATTCAAAAAGAACCGCTGCCCCAAAAAGAGTGGTAAGGTTTGAGTCAATAATAGTGGTCATAGCTCGTCTATAACCAGAATCGATAGCCAAAGCGGGTCTAGCCCCCGCTCTTAACTCTTCTTTGATGCGTTCGTAAATTAATACGTTTGCGTCAACAGCCATACCAATCGTCAAAGCAATACCAGCGATACCCGGAAGAGTTAGCGTAGCTTGTAATATAGAAAGACCGGCAAAAAGCAAAATTAAGTTAAAGATAAGTGCAATGTCTGCAAAAAGCCCAAAAACGGAATAAGACAGAAACATAAAAACAGAAACCATGATAAAGGCCAAAATAGTTGCTCTTTGTCCATCATGTATCGAATCCGCACCCAAGCTTGGACCTACAGTTCGCTCTTCAATAACCTTCAAAGGTGCAGGAAGAGCACCAGCTCGGAGCAATAAGGATAACTCGTTGGCCTCTTTAACTGTGAAATGACCGCTGATCTGTCCATTACCATCATGAATAATATCTTGGAAAACAGGTGCACTAATAACTTTATCATCCAGCACAATCGCAAATTGCTTTTTTAGATTTTGAGCTGACATTTCAGCAAATTTACGAGCGCCGATTGAATTAAATTTCAAACTTACAGCAGGCTGTCCATTCTGATTAAAAGTAGCTTGCGCATCAATAAGAGTTTCACCACTAACCATGACTTGTTTTTTAACAGCAATATAAGCTTCTTCACCGGTTCCTCTTGTTTCAGTTAAATAATCACTACCTAAGGGAGCCACTGGACGAGAAGATCCAGGGGTAACCGGAACAGGCGGCGCGTTGCCATCAACAAGACGAAAACTCATTTTAGCAGTACGGCCAATCAAAGCTTTTACCTCAGCAGGATCATCGACACCTGGAAGCTGCACAATAATTCGATCATCGCCTTGACGTTGAATGATTGGCTCTTTGGTCCCGGATTCATCCACGCGGCGACGCACAACCTCAATAGATTGCTCAATAATAGCCTTATTGCGCTGTTCTAAAGTTTCTGCACTCAAGGTAGCATGAACCATCACTCCTTCAATGTTGACATCAAGGTGAGGATCGATTGTTTTCAGAACTTTCTTCGCTTTATCTCCATCTTCGGGATTCCGAAGAGTAAAATTCAAAGTTGGAGTTTTCGTTTTGGTATCCACTGAAAGGCCAGAATAACCTATCTGTTGTTTGCGAAAAGACGCACGCGTTTCATCCAAAAGGTTTGTCAAATACTCTTTAGCAACCGCATTCAAATCAACCTCTAACTGAAGATGAGATCCCCCCCTAAGCTCAAGGCCAAGATTCACTGTATTCCGCATCCAATGGGGAAGATGCTCTAAAGATTTTTGTGTTAAGAGGTTTGGTAATGCAAATAGCATCCCCAAAAAACAAACGGTTATAATTGTCCAAAATTTCCAACGTGGGATAGCCAGCATAATTTTATCTCAATCTATTCACTACTTTTTTTCTTAGTTCCCTTTGATTGTGCAGCATCTGCATCATCATTTGCAACAGGATCTGTCTTTGACATAACATCAGAAATCATAGAACGCATAACGCGCACCTTAACATCATCTGCAATTTCAAGTTGAACTTCTTGATCGCTTACCAATTTACTGACAGTTCCTATGATACCACCATTGGTTACAACACGGTCCCCGCGCCTTAGATTTGTTAGCATTTGTTGATGTGTTTTAAGTTTTCTTTGCTGAGGACGCAAAATCAAAAAATAAAATACGGCAAAAATAAGAATAAGTGGCAAAAAGCTCATTACATCAAAACCGCCAAAAGATGATGCTGGAGTATCTGCGAAAGCATCGGTTATAATCAGACTCATAAAATCTCCTTAATATTATACGCCTCTTTAATGAGAGGGTTAGTTTCACTTAGTATCAAATTATACACTGCAAATCCTATGGAAGCAGGGTCAGTGGGTCTTTCGGTTTCAAATTGCTGCCACGAACTTGAAAGAAAAGCTGAGTTTCATTAGAGCCGGGAGGACTTCCCGCAACGCCAATCACGTCCCCTGGCGCAACATTGATAACTTGCCCTTTGCCAGGCTCTTTAACAAGAATTTTTTTCAGATTTGCATAAATTGCCATATTTCCATCGTTTTGCTTAATAACAACCATATTGCCGTAAGCAGGAATCCTAGCCCCGGCGTCCTTTACAACGCCTCCAGCTGCCGCCCTGACCGTTGTTGCAGCCTCACCTGTTCCTGTTGGTTTAATAATAACCCAGTCACTAATAGTATTGTCTGGCAGTTTCTGACCAAATCCTTGGACAACTTTTCCTTTAATTGGCCATTGGTATCCGGTTGCTGAAGATACCTCTGCGGCTGTTGAGCTAGCAATACCACCCGCAGGGACACCAACAGTGCCCGAAGGAATTACAGAACCAGCTCCATCAGCCACATTTCCCAACGCAGATTGAGCAGTATCAGTTCCTGGAATCTTTGGATTTAAGCCGACGCCATCACCTGACGCTGCTACATCTTCAATTGGACGAACGGCAACATCGCCTTCTTCTACAGGGACAGGAGCTTTATTGATATCCGATTCATCCTTAACATGCACAACTAAACGCTGACCAGCGACCAATTTAAAAGGTTCCCTTAAGCGGTTAATTTTAATCAATTCGTCTTCGTTCATTCCATATTTTTGAGCAATACTCGAGACAGTCTCATCCTTTTTTACAATATGATAAGGATTTAAACGCTTTACGTACACAACCTCAGAAGGCGGCCCCTCACGCATACAAGCAGAAACCAACGCCGCTAATAAAATGGTCATGTAAATCTTTTTTGTCATCCAGCAAATACTCCTTTAAGCATATCTACAGTCGGTGCATCAGTAAGGTTTAAAGAAAGGGGGGTAACAGACACATACCCATTCATTAATGCATCTAAATCAGTGCCAACAGCAGATGTACCTTCACAATTTTGGTAGCGATGATTTCCAGGTCCAACCCAAAAATAAGGACGCCCTCTTGGATCTATGCCTTCTACGATAAAGTCCTGACTTTGACGATGTCCTTGCGTTGTCACCTTAATTCCTTTAATAGAAGATACAATCATATCGGGAAAATTAATATTAATTAAAACATTTGAAGGAATGCTGCCTATTTGTCCAGCAAGATTTTTTAGAACAATTTCACCATAATGCTCGGCCGTAGCCCACTTAGCCGGATGCGGACGAAGAGTTACCATGCTCAAAGAAATAGAAGGAATGCCCAAAAGTGTTCCTTCAATCGCTCCGGCAATTGTACCTGAATAGGTCACATCCTCTGCAATATTCCCGCCGTTGTTGACACCTGACAACACCAAACCGGGTAAATTATTTTTCATAATATGGTACACCGCTAATAAAACGCAGTCAGTCGGAGTCCCACTTACGGCATATTTACGATCTGAAACCTCTCGAATTCTCAGAGGTTCATGAAGGGTTAAAGAATGACTAGAGCCACTTTGTTCATGCTCAGGCGCCACGATCCACACATCATCAGAAAGAGTGCGGGCTATTTTCTCTAAGACTTTTAGGCCAGGCGCATGGATGCCATCATCATTAGTTAAAAGAATACGCATAATAAGTCGCTTTTTTCCTTTTGCCTTTAGTAGAAAATGCCAAAACTCTGAAATATTTACTCAAAATACACTAACAGCCCACTCAATACCAGTCATCAAAATAAACTTGTTGAAAAATAAAAGAATTATCTCTTTTTTGAAGGATTTTAGGCTCTTATCTTGCTTCCTAAAAAAATTTATAAACGTAGTTGATAACAAGCTTTATTTTGTCGGATGGCAAGCTATAGTACTGCAAAAACTTGACTTTTCTTCTTCACATCTTGTAGAATTCCCCTTAATCAGGTGACTGGGTGATCGCTGGAATTTTTAATTCTGGAGGAAAGTCCGGGCTCCAAGCAAACAGAGTGCCGGATAACGTCCGGCGGGGATAGCCCAAAGGTTATCTTTAGGGAAAGTGCCACAGAGAATATACCGCCTTATAAGGATTTTCTTTAAAAGGTAAGGGTGAAAAGGTGTGGTAAGAGCGCACCGCGCGTTTGGTAACAGGCGTGGCAGGGTAAACCCCACTCGGAGCAAGACCAAATAGGAACAAAATGCTGTTATTTTTTTCGGAAAATAACGGCGAGTGAGTTTGTACGCTTTTGTTCGGGTAGGTTGCTAGAGGTGATTGGTAACAATCATCCCAGAGGAATGATCATCCAAGGGGGATAACCCCTGGACAGAACCCGGCTTATAGGTCACCTGAATTTTTACGAATATGCAAGAGCTGTACTTGCTTTGCTTGCCCATTTCAAAATTGCATCTGGAAAAATTAAAAGCCCGATTAATATAGCGACAATCCCAGTTAAAACTAAAGTTACTGGTAAGTTATTTTTTCGGGAACCAGTTACGCTTCTTAGTTCTAAACCTACAGGTTTATCCAAGAATATAGCTTTAATAATTATGAGATAATAAGCTGCCGCAATAACACTATAAATCACAGCAAATATCGACAGCGCATAAGAATTGTGATTCACTGCAACCCTTAAAACCAACAATTTTGGCAAAAGCCCAGGTAATGGCGGAATTCCAGCCATAGAAAAGAGAATAAAACCTAACAAAAAAGCGATAAAAGGATACTCACGACCCAAGCCATTTAAATCAGACAAAGAATAAATATCCTTTCCCTTTTGCTCCAGGTACAACAATCCTCCAAAAAGTCCAATCGTCATAAGCATATAAAAAATCAAATAGATCAGAGATGCCTTTAACCCACTTTCATTTGCAAGCGTAATACCTATTAAAGCAAACCCTATATGCCCAATTGAACTATAAGCGATAAAACGTTTTATATTTTTCTGAGTTAAGGCGGCAATCGCTCCCCATAACATGGAAATTATGGCCAAGATAGCTATGACTGAATACCAGATAGGAGAAAGTCCTCCAAATGGATGAATTAAGACACGCATTAACAAGGCAAAAGCAGCAACTTTGGGGACTGTTGCCAAAAAAGCGGTGATAGCTGTTGGAGCGCCCTGATAAACATCCGGAGCCCACATATGAAAAGGAGCAGCTGAAATCTTAAAGGCCAGTGCTGAAATAATCAAAATAAGTCCAATACAAGGACCTATGAAATGGATATCAAATTTGGAAATATTTTTGAAAAATCTATCTAATACATCAAAGTTTGTCGTGCCTGTAAATCCATATATCAAGCTGCAACCATAAAGTAAAATTCCTGTTGATAAAGCCCCAAGAATAAAATACTTAAGCGCTGCTTCACTAGATCCAGAATTCTTTCGCCTCATCGCAACAAGAATATAAATGCTCAAACTTTGCAACTCAATACCCATAAACATAGACAATAAATCAGCAGCGGAAATCATAAACATCATGCCTAGAATGGCTAAAAGAATGAGTATGGGATATTCAGACACTTGCAGCCCTTCGGTTGGTTGCGAATGACTTGTTAAAATAAGAACAACAATCCCTCCTAAAATTAAGAGAAGTTTAATAGCAATGGTGAAATCATCATTAATGAATAATCCATTAAAGGTTATTTGAAGAACAGAAGGCTGCATCCATAGCAAAATAGCTGCAATTAACAAAGAAACTTTGGCAATCAAAAAACTCCACCGAAAAACGTTTTTGCTTTTAACTAAACTTCCTATTAACAATGCAAATGCTACTACCATTAGAAAAATTTCTGGCACGGCTGGCATTAAAACAGGAATGGTTGAGGCGATCATAAGTTTTTGAGATTGTAATCGGTGATTTTGTCTTTCAGGCTATCCTAACCCCATAATCAAAGAGATTCAAGATAAGAGCAGTAACATTAGTGCTATTGCGAAAAGAGATAGAAAGAAACCCTTGACGAGCATTAGGTTCATGGCTACCAATAAAATACGACAATACATATAGATTTGCTGTAAAATCAAAATGATAACAGGTTTTAATATATGACACTAAGATCAATAACTCTACTTGTTGGAAGCGTTGCCGCTTTAGGTCTTATTTTATATTGTGTTTTTCCTATTATGTTTCCATCAAAACCGAACCCATCTCGTCTTCTGCTCGCTAAAATTAGAGGAGGAGATTACGCTCATGCCGGTGATAAAGATGCCTTCAGAGTCGTCTTACCAAAAATTGTTGATTATTTTAAAGAACAGCTCGTGGAACAAACTGTTTTAGATGTGGGCTGTGGTCTCGGAGGAACAGCTGATTACTTTTACACTCAAGGATTCTATAACATATGGGGCATTGATATCGATGAAGGCGCAATTGCTTATGCCAGCTCAAAATATCCATTTATCGACTTTAGCGTTTTCGACGCAACAAAGGTCGACCAGAAATTTGAAAAAAACTTTTTCTCACTTCTGTATTTATTTAATGTTTTTTACGCTTTATCCGATCAAGAAAAAGCGCAAGCCTTAAATAGCTTGGCAGAAGTTGCAAAACCAGGAGCCCTTTTAGTCATTTTTGAGTGCACGTCTCCAAAACCTGAGGATCCTCAAGAAATTAAAGATCTTGCTGGAAAACCAATGCGCCCGATTGTTCTGCCCCTGTTTCATGATCAGATTAAAAAAAGCAAATGGGAAATCATTGAAGCAATTGACCTAAGTGACAATTATATCAAGTGGTATAAAGATCTTCTTTACAAATTAGATCAACAGAAAAATTCTTTTAGCAATGAATTTCCCGTAGAAATCATCAATCGCCTTACCAGCACATACACAGCTATCCTTGCAAAATTAGAGGAAAAGACCTGGGGAGGAATTGTCGTTTACGCAAGAAGGAAAGCTGATTAAGGGATAACTACACAGCGATGCAGACAACCTGGGCCCTTGGGCCGGGGCCCCAAGGGAAACGACAGGTTCAGAAAACGCTTAAACGTATTTTACTTCTTTAATATTATAAGCCTTACTACCGTTTGGAGTGGTAACTTCTACACCATCACTTGCTTTTTTACCGATCAGTGCCCTGGCCAAAGGGGATGTTATTGAAAGAAACCCTTGACGCACATCAGCCTCATCACTGCCAACAATCTGATAAGTATTTATTTCATCGGTATCCTCGTCTTGCAAAGTTACCGATGCGCCGAATTTAATCTCTTCACCAGAGATTTTACTAACGTCTATCACGTCAGCACGGCTTATCTTGTCTTCTAGTTCAGCTAATCTGCCCTCTATGAAACTTTGACGTTCCTTGGCCGCGTGGTACTCTGCATTTTCAGACAAATCACCATGTTCTCTGGCGTCAGAAATTGCTTTTATAACAGCTGGGCGTTCCACATTTTTCAAGTGGCGCATTTCTTCTTGCAAACGCTGATACCCTTTTTCTGTCATTGGGATCTTTTTTTCCATTATTTTATCCGTCTTTATCAATTAGAGGTCAGTTAAAATGATTTACAAACTTAAATTCTAAAAAAATTATGAGATTTATGCAATATTTTTTTGCACTTCCCGGTCCGCAATAATTGAACACACATTATTTACCATTTCCAAATATCCATAAGAAATTTGGAAATCTATCTCCGGTTCATCATTTACAAAAATCCGTACAATTCCTTCCTTAAGTTTTGCCAGAAATCCTATATGATTAGCAAGAATTCCAAGCTCTCCTTCAAAACCGGGAACCATAACCAATGTCGCAGGCCCCTTATAAAGACGCCTGTCAGGCAAAAGAAGCTCAACTGTAAATAAATCCAAAGTCTTTCACTCTATTCTGTACGTTCTGATTTCTCTGCCTTTTTCAAGACCTCTTCAATCGTGCCTGTCATGTAAAATGCCATTTCAGGAATGTGGTCATACTGACCTTCAATAATTCCTTTAAATCCTTTTATTGTATCTTCTAGTTTCACAAAAATACCAGGAGATCCGGTAAACACCTCTGCTACATGAAAAGGCTGTGATAAAAAGCGTTGAATCTTACGAGCTCTCGACACCGTTAGTTTATCGTCTTCTGATAACTCATCCATACCTAGAATTGCAATAATATCTTGCAAAGATTTATAATTTTGAAGAATACGTTGTACATCTCGTGCAACACTATAGTGTTCATCACCAACAATTGTGGCATCCAAAATACGAGACGTTGAATCAAGAGGATCCACAGCTGGGTAAATACCCAATTCAGCGATTTGACGACTAAGAACTGTGGTTGCATCAAGGTGCGCAAAAGATGCGGCGGGCGCAGGATCTGTCAAATCATCAGCAGGAACATAGATTGCTTGAACACTCGTAATAGATCCTTTCAAAGTTGTGGTAATACGCTCTTGAAGCGTCCCCATCTCTGTTGCAAGAGTCGGTTGATAACCAACCGCAGAAGGAATACGACCTAAAAGTGCCGACACCTCAGCACCGGCTTGTGTAAAACGAAAAATGTTATCGATAAAAAATAAAACATCCTTACCCTCAACATCCCTAAAATATTCAGCAAGCGTTAACCCACTTAAAGCAACCCGAGCACGAGCCCCTGGCGGCTCATTCATTTGACCATACACAAGAGCCGCTTTTGAACCTTCGTCTTTTAGATTATTAACACCTGATTCAATCATTTCTCTGTATAAGTCATTGCCTTCACGGGTTCGTTCTCCAACTCCGGCAAACACAGAATAACCACCATGCGCCTTTGCAACGTTATTGATTAATTCCATAATCAATACAGTTTTTCCAACGCCTGCCCCACCGAAAAGACCAATCTTTCCGCCTCTGGGATAGGGTGTTAAAAGATCAATAACCTTAATGCCCGTCACCAAAACTTCAGTTACAGGTGATTGATCAACAAAATCAGGAGCATCGCGATGAATCGGTGAATATATTGTGGAATTAATAGGCCCCCTTTCATCGATAGGTTCGCCTATTACATTGATAATACGCCCCAACGTTCCAGGCCCGACAGGAACTTTAATCGGCCCTCCTAAGTCAATGACATGCCTTCCACGACTCAGTCCATTGGTTGAATCCATAGCAATTGCCCGAACTGTATTTTCGCCAAGGTGCTGAGCAACTTCTAATATTAAACCTTTTCCGTCCGTTTCTTCTGATTCAATTTTAAGCGCATTTAAAATAGGTGGTAATTGCTTTTCAAAATAGACATCAACAACAGCCCCTATGACCTGAGAAACAATCCCATAATTTCCCGACGAAATTAATTCTATTTTCTTCTTTCTTGGAGCCATACTATCCTCTTTTTTATAATGCTTCTGCACCTGAGATTATTTCAATCAACTCATTGGTAATATGAGCTTGTCTGGTTTGATTGTAAACCAATTGTAATTTTTGGATCATTTCCCGTGCATTACGCGTTGCATTATCCATCGCGGTCATTCTAGCCGCTTGTTCACATGCCACGCTTTCGATCATTGTGCAATACAGCTCCATGATCAGGTTCTTTTTCAGTAATCCGGGAAATAGAGTTTCAGCTTCTGGTTCAACAAGTATATAAGGAACATAATTCTTTTGCGGCCGATGAAAAGGAACTAATGTTCTGCTTTGCGTTTCTTGCACCAGAACACTTTTAAACACACTTCCCACAACAGTAACTTTTCCTATCTTACCAACCTCTAGCCAATTAATTATTTGGTTGGTTAACTCTTGAGCAAAGATATAACTTGATTTCATCTCATCTTTTTCAAAAATTAATATATTTTGAGGATATTCCTTTTTTAATACATCTAAGCCCTTACGCCCCACGACAAGTAAATAGAAAGATTCACCTTTTTCATTATGTTTTTTTATGTGCTGACGTGCTTCTTTCAGGATTAGTGAGTTATAACTACCACATAAACCCTTTTCAGAGCTCATTATAATAATTAAATCAGCTCCGTCACTTCCCGTCTCCAGCAAAGATGGAACTTCCATTTCAAAATCCTGAGAAATCAGGTGACTGATCATCTGATGAACTTTTTGAACATAGGGCTTTGTTGATGCAACTTTCTCCTGGCTCTTGCGCAATTTCGCAGCAGCCACCATTTTCATAGCAGCTGTTATCTTTTGCGTTGATTTAATACTTTTAATTCGTAAGCGAAGTCCTTTTAAACTGCCCATTTTTTCACATACTCAGTCAAAAATACTTGTAATTTTTTCTCATTTTCTTCGCTCAAAAAATGACTCGCCTCGATTTCTTCGAAAATTTCCGGATGATAATGGTGGATGGCGTCTAAGTATTCAATTTCAAATTTAGAAATCTTTTGATTGGGAATAGAATCAAGATACCCCCTAACACCGGAAAAAATTGAAATAACTTGCTCTGAAACAGATAACGGTTTTGCCTGCGGTTGTTTTAAAAGCTCGGTTAGCCTTTTACCTCTTTCTAAAAGCTTTTGAGTTGCTATATCAAGGTCACTTGCAAACTGAGAAAATGAAGCCATCTCACGGTATTGAGCCAATTCAAGCTTAATGCTGCCGGAAACTTGTTTCATAGCTTTTGTTTGTGCAGCTGACCCCACACGACTTACCGATAAGCCAACGTTAATTGCCGGCCTGATCCCTTGATAAAATAACTCAGACTCTAGAAAAATCTGACCATCAGTGATTGAAATAACGTTGGTTGGAATATAGGCTGACACATCTCCGGCTTGTGTTTCAATAATGGGGAGAGCCGTTAAGGAACCGCCCCCTCTTTCATCACTCATCTTAGCGGCTCTTTCAAGAAGTCTGGAGTGAAGATAAAAGACATCTCCAGGATAAGCTTCACGGCCAGGTGGACGCCTTAATAAAAGCGACATCTGCCTGTAAGCGACTGCATGTTTGGAAAGATCATCATAAATAATCAAAGCATGCATGCCGTTGTCTCTAAAATACTCGCCCATTGCACAAGCTGTATAAGGTGCTAAGTATTGTAAGGGAGCCGCATCAGAAGCCGTCGCCGCCACCACAATTGTATAATCAAGAGCACCGTAATCTTGCAATGTTTTTACAATTTTAGAAACAGAAGAGCGTTTTTGGCCTATGGCAACATAGATACAAAATAATTTATCTTTTTTATCGCTATTTAAGTTGGCTTTTTTTTGATTCAAAATTGTATCGATTGCAATGGTTGTCTTACCCGTTTGGCGATCACCAATAATTAATTCTCTCTGTCCTCTTCCAATGGGAACCAAAGAATCAATAGCTTTAATTCCTGTTTGCATCGGCTCATGAACAGAGCGACGCTCAATAATCCCAGGCGCCTTGCGTTCAACTGGCGCAAAATAAACATCATGAAGCGCGCCCTTGCCATCAATTGGATTCCCCAAACCATCAACAACACGCCCCAAAAGCCCCATTCCCACATTAACGTCAATAATTTTGTTCGTTCTTTTAACAAGATCGCCTTCTTCAACAAGCCTGTCGTTACCCACAATAACAGCACCGACATTGTCTACTTCAAGGTTTGTGGCAATTGCTCTCACGACCTCTTTGGTCTTTGTAGAAATAATATCTATCCATTCTCCGGCTTGAACTTTATCTAAGCCATAAATCCTTGCAATTCCATCACCAATTGCTAAAACACGACCTGTTTCAGCAATTTCCGCATTTGGTTGAAAATTTTCTATTTTTTCCCTTAGAATGGTTGAAATTTCAGCAACGCGCGTTTGCATAACTCTTATCCTTTTAACGTCTTAGTCAAATGCTTTAACTGGTTCCTATAACTAGCATCTAGAATGAATGTATCTGCCTTTACCACAATACCAGACAATATTGATTCATCAATGACAAATGTCATTTCAATCTTTTCAGAAAAATGCTGCAATAAACTTTTTTGCAAATCACTTTTTTCCTTATCTATCAAAGGAGATGCGCTAAAAACAGTCAGCTTTCGCTCATTATTATAAAAACAGGTAAGCATCTGATATTTTTCATAAATGCTATAAAATAAAGGCAATCGGCGCTCTTTTATTAAAAGCCTTATAAAGCTTAAGAAAAAAGGCAAAAATTTCATTTTTTTGCCGACTTCTATCCAAACTTCATCCAATCGTTTTCTATTAAGAACGCTGCTTAGGAGTGTACGTTCAAGCTCTTGATTTTCCTTCAAAAAAGAAGAAAGAACCTCAAAATTTTTGAGAGTTTCCGTCCGCTCACTTTGCTTTTTTGATGTTTCAAATAAAGCTTTCGCATATCGTCCCGGCAAAGACGTCAGAGAAGTCAATAAAAGCTCCGGGCTCATACAATTTTTCCCTTATTAAAAATAATTTTTATAGTACTTCATGTACTCTAGCATATTCAAGTTTTGGGTGCGAAGCTCTTGTCAACTAGAAAATCTTATCTTAAAAAAACTCGTTTATGTATATGAGGCTAACAACACTTTTTTCCTAAAAATTGGGGGTTGTTTTTTAAATTTTAGAGGCGTATAGAAGGGGTGCAAGTTAAGTTAATTGGAGGAGAAAATTCCATGTCTACTGGAACTGTAAAATGGTTTAATCAAACAAAAGGTTACGGCTTTATTCAACCCGACAATGGTGGCGAAGATGCATTTGTTCACATCACGACTGTTCGAAAAGCAGGATGGGATACTTTGCAAGAAGGACAAAAAATACAATTTGACACTTTTGATAATCACGGGCGTTCAGCTGCTACTAATCTGAGCTTACATTCTTGATCTTAACTTTAGACTGCCTCGAGGTTCACCCTCGGGGCAGTCTTCTTTTTGTAAAGCTCGAAAACTCGTCAATCTCTTTGATTGTTTTGTGTATACATAAAAGATGTTTCTTTTGTTTTTTGATATGCGCTTTAATTGTTCTTTTGATTTCTTGAGGCAGATCTTCCTCAAGCGCCTTTTCGTAACTTTCATTAGCAATGTTCTCGTTCTTTTCCATTGCTTTTAAAGCATCATTGATATCACTTGTTATATTGCGGATAGGAATATAACCTGATGTTAAGAAATTCTTGAAATCACGATTAAAGGCCTCGACTAAGAAACTTTTAAGATCGCGATTAAATGTAATAGGTTGACCATTTAGTTCTTTAACCGCGTTGGCTAAGCTTTCAACATGCTTTTCATAGTCTTTCTGAAAAGAACGGAATGTTTTTGTTATAATATCGTCTCTGATAACTTCTGTAGACTTACGATATGCATGATAAGCAGCAATATCAACATGGGCAAGATTATTGAGCTTTATGATAAGAGTATTAGCATCCACTGCGATTCTCCTTTAAAATGACACATTGAAACTGTGCGCATTGCATTAAGAGGCTTTAGGGGCTAAACTACTCGGAAAACATCAGGAATCTAACACATCCTGATCTTTGGCAGTCTAACATTCCTTAAGTCTCTTCGTCAAGATTACTCTCGGTTTTAATGCATGGCTTGCATCTTATTATATTTTAGTTTTTGCAACTCTAGCTTATAAAAAGGGGAATCCAAAAATGATGAAATGGTATAGAAAATACATGACTGCGGTCGGGATACTGGGTCAGCTCTTGTTCTATTCAGAATTTGTAACCATCTCTAAAAATCAAAGTGCCCAAAACGTATCTTTGTTTGGATTCATCTGTAGCTTAATAGCTGTTTTTAGTTGGCTTGTTTATGGTTTACTAATAAAAGATAAGGTCCTTATTACATCCAATATAGTTGGTGCAGTTGGAGCTATACTAACCGTCGCCGCAATTTTAATTTATCAGTAGAAAATTAAGAGAAACGACTTCGTGAGTGGCTAGATCTATCTTCGATATGCTTCCATCATAGCGGCTTGCAATATAAGCATGTTTTTTATCTTGAGCCATAGCAATTGCAAAGGGATGACTGCATACGCTTATTCTTTTCTCAAACACCTTATTTTCAGCTACATCTACGACTGTCACATTATTATCATTGTAGTTTACGATGTACAGATAACGGTTATCCGGAGAAACGGCTAAACGTCTTGGTGAAAGCCCAACAAGTATTGGCTCTCCAACCACCGCCCCAGTTTGTGTATCTATCGTGGATACACTTAAATCCCCTCTATTCACAACGTAAATCCTTCTTTTATCAGGAGACAGGGCCATAGAACCGGGTTGAGATCCAACTTTCAAAATTTTAGAGACAAGCCTTTTAGAGAGATCAATGACTGATACTGTACCATCTGTGAAACTGGAAACATAAGCGCAATTGTTTGCAATAATAATATCTAAAGGAATGCGCCCAACTGCAATACCGGCGTCTTCTACTTTATTTTTTACTAAATCTAAAACAGAAACTGTTCCTTCATAAGAATTTACAGTATATGCGTGCTCTTCCGTAGAATCTAAAGCAATAGAACGAGGCCTAAGACCTACACTGAAAAAAGTGTTTGAAACTTGGTAAGTTTGTAAATCTATATACGTCACTGAATCAAGATTTTTTCTGGTTACGTAAGCACGTTTCCCATCAGAGGTAAGCGCTACACCCTTTAAAGATCCAGGAACTTTAATTTTTTCAATCGTTTTTTGTGAATTTAGATCGATCACATTAAAACTGCTATTAACACCGTCAACAATGTATGCATACTTACCGTCACCAGAAAACAACAGAGCTATTGCGCTAACTTGTTCATTTTTCATCTCTTTATTAGATTCAGAATTCTCATTTTCATGTATTTTTTGATCACTCATACTGCTCAAATACGTTACTATTTGATGAAAGTAATAGGATAACCATCCTATTATTCCTTTGTTTTTTTGGTTAGGTAACAGAGCAATTCCCTTTGGTCCCGAAGGAATTATTATAGAGTCTTTTAAAAAGGCTTGCTTGTCTAAATCGATAATAGAAAGAAGATTATCACTTGTTTTTGTAACATAAGCTTGATGTCCATCAGGATTTATAATTATTTCTTGGTTATTAGTGCCATTTCCAATAATGCTATGAGTGATCGAACGAGATTCAATATTGACAACAGCAATATTAGAATTATCTCGATTAGTGACATAACATGTTTTGCAATCTGGACTTATTGCAACTGACATAGGATGATTACAAACTGCTACTTTCTCGACTTTGTGAAGATGATTTTGAAGATCAATAATTGAGATTGTTCCGGAGCCAAAATTAGCAACGCAAGCAAAATGTCCATTAGAAGCTACATCAATAGAACGAGGTAAATTACCCACAATAATAGGGGTTCCTACAACTGCCTTTTTCCTAATATCAATAATCGACACCGAAGAATCACTATAGTTTGTAACGTACGCAAATTTGTTGTCTGGCGTCGTCATAATTGACCAAGGATGAGATCCAACAGGTATATCGCGACATATCAAGGCACGCATTGACGCATCAACAATAGAGACAGAATGATCACCTAGATTACTGACCAAAACATACTTTCCATCTGGCGTTATAGCAACTGCCCATGGAATTTTTCCAACCTTAACAGGGCTACCAACCTCTTTGCCATATTTCAAATTTACAACGGATAGAGTGTTATCATAGCTATTTACAACGTAAGCATACTTACCGTCTGGGCCAATCGCAATAGCACGAGGCCTAGATCCTACAGAAATAAGGCTTTCTACAATAGCACCCTTCCCTGCATCTACTTTAACAATGGCATCACAATCAGCGCTTGTCATATATAGGATTGGTTCAGCATTCGCCATGAACCAGCTATTTATCAGCAAAACAACAATACACTTTATCATTGCGCCTCTTCGTTTGTGAAAACTGGCCTTGTAAGTTAAGCTGAGTATCATTGTTTTCAATTGAAAACAAGGTATTTTACGAAAAAAGCAAGCGAATTTTAATTAACGACAACCGTTGACAAGGTTTTTGAAAACATAAGATTTCCTATAGACTAAAGCCTTATCTACTAAAAAATAGATCTGATTTTAAAATAAAACCTCTTTTTACCTTTTATTAAGCTTGTGGCTATAAACTTAAGATAAAAGAAAACCATAAAAATTGGAATTGCTTGTGCCTGATCATCCCCTATCACTTGAACATTCTTTTGCATTGGAAGGAGTGGTCCATCCAGATCTTGATTTTTTATCACTTTCTCTAACGGCGTTGTGTATTATCTTTCTTTTATCGATTCACTGGGCGGTTCCTCGCCTTCGAAAATTAAATATTTTTGATGACTCAATTTTAAATTCAATCACAGGCGGTGTCGCTCTCGGGTATATTTTGCTTCACCTTTTGCCAAGTCTAATGCTTAATTTGGATCAACTGAGAGAAGAAACATATTCAAATTTTTTAGGAAATGAAAAAAACTTTACTTTTTTAATTTTTATGTTTGTTTTGCTGGGTTTTCTTACCCTTTATATTTTAGAAAAACTGGCTCATGACAAAACAAAAAATGGCCTGGAATCAAACCAAATTGTCTATATAGCTCACGTTGGTACCTTAACATATCTTAATTTTATAATCGCGCTTATGATGCCCGCCGTAGCAAATGAAAGCTTATCAGCGATGATTGTTTTTACCTTTATTATGGGCCTTCATTTCGTTCTACAAGATCATTCGATGCGTCATCATTTTCCAAAACTCTTCGATGAACTTGGAAGATACATCATTATGGTGGGTATCGTTATTGGGTGGCTGGTTGGGGTCTTTTTACTTCTTCATACCTATAGTGTGCCTGCAACATTGATGAATGCGTTTTTAGCTGGAGCCCTTATCTTGGGTACCGTTAAAACTGAATTTTCACTTTTTGAAGGACATTCTCATTTTCCAACATTTATTGCAAGCCTAAGCCTAGAAGCAGCTGTCTCGTTCATTATATTGCTTTTGGAAGCGATTGGATAAGATAAAAAGCCACTATTGTCTCAAGATGAAAGAATTCTTGCATCTTTATGAGAAATTGTTTACCTTGGGCTATCTGTCCCCTTCGTCTAGAGGCCTAGGACATCGCCCTCTCACGGCGGCAACACGGGTTCGAATCCCGTAGGGGACGCCAAGTTTTCATCTAGATACAACCTATCATCTTTTTAGGATCGACCCATTTATCAAACTCTTCCGGTTTGATAAATCCAAGCTCTGCAGCCGCTTGCTTAAGGCTGATATTTTCATAAAGTGCCTTTTTAACAACCTTAGCGGCCTTGTCATATCCGATAACCGGATTAAGGGCCGTTACCAGCATCAATGAATTTTCCAGATTTTGCTTTAGGCGACCTTTGTTAGCGATGATGTCTTTTAAACAATTATTAGTAAAGCTATTACAAGCATCCGCTAGCAAATCAATTGATTGCAACACATTATAAATGATAACCGGCTTAAAAACATTTAGTTCAAAATGTCCTTGGCTGCCGGCAATACTGACCGTGACGTGATTGCCCATCACCTGACAACAAACCATCGTCATAGCTTCCGACTGAGTTGGGTTCACTTTACCTGGCATAATTGATGAACCCGGTTCGTTTTCTGGCAAATGAATCTCTCCAAGCCCGCATCTAGGTCCCGATCCCAGCCACCTGATATCGTTCGCTATTTTCATGCAGCTTACAGCCAAAACATTCAAAGCCCCTGAAAGCTCAACCATGGCATCATGGCTGGATAAAGCTTCGAATTTATTAGCTGCACTTTTAAAAGGAAAACCCGTTAAACTCGCGACTTCTTTAGCAAAAGTGTCTGCAAAACCAGGCGGACAATTAAGGCCGGTACCAACTGCCGTTCCCCCTTGGGCAAGCGGGTATAAATGGGTCAAACAGTCCTTTATCCTTTCAATACCAAGCCCTATTTGACACGCATACCCACCAAATTCTTGCCCCAACGTGATGGGTGTTGCATCTTGCAAATGGGTTCTCCCCACCTTAATGAGATCTTTAAATTCTTCCGATTTTTTCTCAAGATTTTTTAAAAAGTGCTCTAAGGCAGGAAGTAGTTTTTGGTGAATTTGCGTTACTGCGGCGATGTGCATTGCGGTTGGGAAGCAATCATTCGAAGATTGGCCATAATTGACGTGATCATTGGGATGAACAGGTTTTTTGGATCCCAAGATATAACCCAAGATCTGGTTTGCACGGTTAGCAATCACCTCGTTAAGGTTCATATTGGTTTGGGTTCCAGATCCTGTTTGCCAAACAACAAGTGGGAAATGGTCATCAAGCTGCCCATTTGAAATTTCTTTGCAGCTTTTGATAATGGCATTACCAAGCCCTGGTTCAATTTTTCCAAGATGAATATTTGTCAAAGCCGCAGCGTGTTTTAAAATCGCAAAAGCATGAATAAGAGGAATTGGCATTCTCTCAAAACCAATCTGAAAATTCTGCTTTGAACGTTCAGTTTGAGCGCCCCAGTATCTGTCATTTTTTACTTGGATTTCGCCCATTGAATCGGTTTCAGTCCGGAAAGCATTCATTTTTTCTCTCATGTGAATGTTTCTAAATTAATAGAATGTGCAAGTTATTTAAAGACCGCTCAGCACCAGTTTCCCTGTGGCCCCGACACAGGGTCAATTCTTTGATTCAAATGGATCCTGCGATCAAGTCGCAGGAAAACTAAGGCAACAAGTAAATACTTGCATACTGCGTAAATTAGGATACAAACATTCATGCTTAAGACCAATAGATTTTCGGGATTTTTAAGGTGTGAACTGCAAAAGCAATCCACACCCATTTTAAGGAGAATATTGAAATTATTTATCGTACCAGAGTTATTTCATGTGATGTTCCCTGTTATGCTTTTTCATTTTAAACCTCATAAAAAAATATTAACCTCCGAGATTTAAATATAAGTCATTCTGGTTAATATTTAATTAACATCAATTAATTGATGCATCAATTTTATTGGTAATCTCATTTAATGACTTTTCGATTTGATCTTGGCAAGACCTTAAATCTTCATCCGATATTGGATAAGGAATTGGGTCGGAAACGGCAAAAACACCCCTTCCAAAAGGAAGTGGGAAATGAAAATGATCCCATGTTTTAAGAGTTTTGTGACGACTAACAGAATAACTGACGGGAATAATGTCTGCTTGAACTAATTTAGCAATTGTGACAATACCAGGCGAGACTTTATAAGCAGGCCCCTTGGGGCCATCGGGCGTGATTCCAATGATAACACCAGAGCGCACTGCCTTTACAAGGGCCAATGCTGCTTTAGCACCACCCCTTGTTGTAGAACCACTAATCACATCCATACCAAAATGGCCTAAAACATTCGCAATTAACTGGCCGTCACGGTGAGAAGAAAGCAGCATCTGAAAAGGTTTTTTCCATCTCCAACCCGCCGGCAACATGGCAAGCCTTCCATGCCAAAAACAAATGATAAAGGGCTTATCTTCTGCTATATATCGATCTATGCACTCAAGATTTATGCGTTTCCAACGACAAGTTAGATAAACAAACCTTATGTAAAGGTATCCTATCCAGGCTAAAAACGCTTGAAAACCAGAGGATGCTAAAATCTTTTTTAAAATTCTTTTCACTAAGGATTACCTTTCCTTTGCACGGGGGTGAGCGGATTCATATGCCTTCATTAAATAATCTTTGTCAACCTCTGTGTAAATTTGCGTTGTTGAAAGTGAAGCATGGCCTAAAAGCTCTTGAATCGCCCTTAAATCGCCTGTTGCATTCATTAGGTGACTGGCGCAGCTATGACGAAGTGCGTGCGGCGTTGCTGAATCAGGAAGTCCGGATAAATGACGATATTGACGCATTTGTTTTTCCGCCACAGCCCTTTGAAGACGTTTACCACGCATTCCCACAAAAAGTGGAGATGTTTTTTCTTCTCCAAAAGGCATTTTTTCAAGATAGATTTGGATTTGCTGTTTAACATTTTCAAGAAAAGGAACTTTTCTAAATTTCCCGCCCTTTCCTTTAATTGTTAAATAATCACCGCCGTGGCAGTCTTGGATATTTAAAGACAACGCCTCGCTAATACGAAGGCCAGCGCTGTAAATAAGCATAAACAAAGCCTTATCACGAAGTCCAATCCAAACACTATCCGAAATCTGATCAATACTATTCACCAAATCAAGAGCCTGATCAACGGATAGGGGGCGCGGCAAAGTCCGTTTACGCTTTGGTGGTTGCATTTCAAAAATAGGATGATCATCTATAATTTTTTGCTTTTGCAGAAAACGAAAAAAACTTTTTAACGATGACATTGCCCGTGCCGTTGAACGCATATGATAAGATTGTAGATGACGATTTGAAAGCCAAGATCTCAGTTCAGAACGCGTTAGTTTGGTTAATATTTCTAAATTTATGTTTTTTGAAAGGTGCGTTTGATAAAATGTAACGAACTGGACAAAGTCAGATTCGTAAGCATCTAAGGTATGCAATGACATTGCTCTGCCCGCCTTTAAATACAAAAGCCAACTTGAAAAAATTTCTTTTAATTTGCTGTCCAACCTGAAAATCTGCCTTCTTTAAATCTGGTTCATTATAGCCTATTTAGGCGAAATCTTGTTAGTCTCTAAATGCTTTATGATCAGCACAATACCTGGACATTTTGATAAGGTATCATAATACCTCAAGAAAAAACCCTCTGAAAACAGCTAAAAACCTAGCGTTTTTTGTTGCATGTTTTTGTTTTTTCAATTACAAAAGAAAATAGATTATATTTTAATGAGTTTAAAGGATGCGCACTACACTTTCAGTTCGCCAAGAAGACGTCAAAAAGAAATGGATTCTTATTGATGCCGAAAATTTGGTTTTAGGTCGTCTGGCTGTTGTTGTGGCAAATCGCCTTCGCGGAAAGTATTTGCCTAGCTACACCCCACACGTTGATTGTGGCGACAATGTTGTTATTATTAATGCCGAGAAGGTCCACCTGACTGGCAATAAATTAGCGGATAAAAAGTTTTATTGGCATACAGGATATGCTGGTGGAATCAAAGAACGGACAATAGGGCAAATTTTAACTGGCAAACATCCTGAGCGCGTTATTATGAAAGCTGTTGAAAGAATGATTCCTCGTGGTCCATTAGGTCGCCGTATCATGAGCAACCTAAGAGTGTACGCAGGATCTGAACATCCGCATGCTGCTCAACAATTAACTGTTTTAGACGTTGCTAGTCTTAATTCAAAGAATAAGCGGAGTATCGAAGGGTGACTGAAAAAATGGGTCTTGAAGATTTAAAGAGCGCTGTAAAATCAGCAAAAGCAGCTCCAAAGCAAGCTGCAGATTCCACAGACGCTCCTGTAACAACGGCAGCAGCGCCTCGTGTACCAAAAATTGATGCACAAGGACGTTCTTATGCAACAGGTAAGCGTAAAAATGCAATCGCTCGTGTTTGGATTAAGCCAGGTTCGGGAAAAATTTTGGTCAATGGCAGAACAGGTCCAGAATATTTTGCGCGCCCTGTTTTACAGATGATTGTTGGCCAGCCGTTTAAAGCTGCCAATCGTATTAGTCAATATGATGTATGGTGTACAGTTGCTGGCGGCGGTTTATCCGGACAAGCCGGAGCTGTTCGACATGGTATCAGCCAAGCTTTGACTTTCTTTGAGCCAGATCTTAGAGGAGTTCTTAAACAAGGTGGATTCTTAACACGTGATAGCCGTGTTGTTGAGCGTAAGAAATACGGTCAAGCGAAAGCTCGTCGTCGTTTCCAATTCTCAAAACGTTAATAATTTTATCGTTTTCCTCGGTAAAAAAGCTCGCGATCTGCGGGCTTTTTTATTGTTTATA
>Ga0214919_10001533_pt1 | contig 37574 bp, 41 predicted proteins | sample LL1503_MetaG_FD_177994 | JGI IMG/M metagenome (GOLD analysis project Ga0214919, IMG submission 177994) | Freshwater microbial communities from Lake Lanier, Atlanta, Georgia, United States - LL-1503 | ecosystem: Environmental > Aquatic > Freshwater > Lake | place: USA: Georgia | collected...
ATGGTATAAGCTTGATCATTTGTCAACCCCGTAATGGTGATTGGAGAACTCGTTGTTGTCGGACTACACAATGTATATGACGATCCATTGTTGATCGAATATTGATAATTGGTAATAGCACTTCCTCCATTGCTTGCAGGCGCCGAAAACGCGATGATCGCTTTGCTATTCCCCGCAGTAGCCGATAGCGATGTGGGCGCCCCGGGAGTTGTATAAGGCGTCACCGTTGTTGGCGCCGATGATGGTCCAGCTCCTGCTGCATTGACGGCTCTTATTACTATGCTATACGATTGTCCATTATTCAATCCCGTAATCGTAATAGGAGTGCTTGATGTGACTGCCGGACTACATGCAGTAAACGATCCGCCATTGACCGAATATTGGTAATTGGTAATGGCATTTCCATTGTTGGTTGGTGCAACAAACGATACTGTTGCCGTTCCATTTGATCCAGTTGCCGTCAATGAAGTCGGTGTATTTGGAACTGTATAAGGTGTGACCGATATTGGCGCCGATGGTAATCCTGCACTGGTTACTGCCGTAACGGCTCTTATTACTATGCTATACGTTCTTGCAATGGTTAAGCCCGTAATGGTAATGGGAGAACTCGTTGTTGCCGGGCTACATGCACTATATGTGGCTCCGCCATCCGTTGAATATTGATAATTTGTAATAGGACTATTGTCCGTGCTAGTTGAATTGGTAAAGGCAATGGTTGCCGTTGTATTGACCGTTGCCACTAGATTGGTGGGTGCACTAACAGGGTTTACATATGGTTTGCTAGCTAGTGCGCGTGCTAATGCAGCGGAACAATCACATATGTCCTGCTCTATTCTTTCTGCATCTAGTTGCGCCTTCACTTGTTTGCAGGTTAAAGGTTGAGGGGTTGGGTCAACGTAGACGGCGGATAAGGCCATTCGGTTCGGTCTCAAATTCGTATTCTTGCATGTTGTAAACGTCGGACAATTGGTTGTCTTTCGATGAAACCCAAATACGTTGATTTCTCCTGAAGGAGTTTGATTATTATATAACAATTTCGTATTGACAATACTGTTCTCTAAAGTATATTGTTTGTAATCGAGATATTGTTGTGGTGATAGCACGGGTGACAAATGATTCCAGCTGGAATCAATACGGAGTTGTGTTCCCACTCGTTTATATTTTGTATAATCACTTTGTGACATCTTGTATATAGTCTCTTGTTATATAATTTTGAGAACCTAATTCATTGGTTCTCGTTTACAGCATTATTGTTGCTACGTAGATCAATGTTACCTCCACTTATATCTATGTCGCCACATAAATATATACTCAAAAAGTGATTGCCGGGTCGATCTGGATCTGGCCATGGACGCGTTTGTGTTGTTGTTACAATATCGTTGTTAGAAGTGTCTGTCTGCATAATACAATTAGATTAGATTATATTATAGGTTTGCGTCGATTTATAAATTCCATATCCCATGATCGAACCGATCACCGATCCAACAGCCAATTGTTCCGGCGTATGTTTCCGCGTTTTCCATCGTTGATACAGCGTGATCAAAGAGAAAGCTCCTTCCAACAATAAATAAAAGTTAGATCCTGTTACACAATATAGGTAGACGGTTGCAAAACTCACTGATTGTGCATGCAATGATGGCATTCCGTAACTGTCTTTAATCGGTATAGGACGCTCTTGTTTGATCCATTGTTTGAGAACCTGGTTGAATAAAATATTGATAATAAACCCACCTAAAAATGCGAATAAGCTAGATCTAGTTTCCAATAGTTTATAGGTATTCATTGCTACTAAAAGATGCGGTCCATATTCACCAATTTGATAAGGTTCTCTCATTATGGTTTCCATTCTTGTCTTCTCTATCTCTATATTATATTATGCAAAGAATTATTCTTTGGTTACCGATATAACTTTCAATATATTTTTCATTATTTTTTCATTCAATCTTGTTCTCTCTTGCGTGCTACTTCCACCACAAGCTTCATGTGATAATTGAACAAATCGGTCGCTTTCACTAGACTTTGGATCGCGACATTCTGGATGTTTTTCGATCCATGAGTTGATTTGGTTCAGATTCTTTTGCGCAATGGCTTTGATAGCGTCACTCAGTTTTGTTTTATCTACATTCCATTGGTTCTCGTGTTTTATATATACGGTTTCTCTTTTTAGATCGGAGCAATGAACAGGCCTTTCGTATATATGCATTTCTTTCAGGTGATTCAAAAAGATGCGACTTATACCATCTACATATCCTAATTGTCCCGTTTGTTCTAGATCTGAAACATCGACCTTCATATTGGTAAGAAAGTCGGTCATATTAATCGCATTCTTACATTGCTCATTCAAAAAGAAATTCAAATTGAATTTGTTATTTGAATTCGTGTTGTTATTGTTTGAACCTGTTCGCGCAGTCTTGGTGTAACTTATCAATTGTTTATTTTGCTCCATTAAAAACTGTTGCACTTCTTTTTGTTGAGACATGAGTTCCCATATCATGTCTTTATCAGTTTTCTCTTTAGATGCTGGTGTATCATCTGTTTTGCAATTTTTCATTCCTATGTTGCCGACTTCACCTGAAAAGGCATCCTTACTTTCAATAGTAACACAATTCTGTTTATGTTTCCATAAACCGTTTCGCGTTTTATATTTCATATCACATATTTCGCATTGAAATGTATAGTTATCTGCTTGAGCAAGAATATGTTTTTTTGTTGCAATATGCCTCTTATAATCTTTCGTATTATTACAAGAATAGTTACATAGGTCACACCGACAATTATGGGGGCTTTTTGGGGCTTTCTCGGTTTCCATAATGTTTCCATTAGCCTGACATGCATGTTTACGGGTGAGAAAGTGTTTGTTCAAATCACTAACGTCTCTCGCATTATAGTCACAAAGCTCACACCGACTTTTCTTGGGGCTTTTTGGGGATTTGTCGGTTTCCATATTTCTAATATTGTTTCTAGAAACATCCTTTCTAAGCCTTTTTGGAGGAGTTAGTATTGCGTATTTTTCGAGGTGTCTGATTGTTTTGTCGCTGCATAATCGAGCGGGTGGTCGATAATTCCAAGGTTTGTCAAGGTTTTATACCACTCTTTTCATTTTGGACATTTTTAAAATGTCCATTTCCAAAAAGTAGGTCTAGTTTGTTTCCAGTTTCCCTTCTATGTTGAAAAGGGGTAACAGAAACTAAAAATAGATTTTTATATGGGTTATCCAGAGTCTCCACCACCACCGCCACCACCTTTGCTTTTTCCCGGATTACTACTCTTATATAATTGTTCACAGATCAAGGAGAACGACCAATTGGCTCCGTTTAAATCGATTGTGTCCCCTTTGTCGCTCACCAATCTTACGCTCATACGTTGAATATTGACAGGACCAAAATAGGTTCGATCTTGGTTCTGCAACGTTCCGCTATAATCCACATAACTCGAACCATTGGCTAAACCCGCCACTTTCATCGGGATAAATCCAAATACATCTTGGACAAATGGACCCAAGCCATAGCTCGTAGAACTGATCGTGTTTCCCGTCGTGGTTGCCGTCGTCAAACTTTGTGATTTCGAGTTTGCAATTTCGGTCGCCGCGTAAATTTGATGTTGGGTCAATTGCCCAGCTGTGGTCGTATTGGTTGACAGCGTATTATACGTCTTTTTCCCAGTGGCCGGATCACATTGAAATTGTGCGCGACTCGCATACGACGGTAGTGGAATATTGACGTCTTTTGACGACACCGTCACCAGACCATCGTTCAAGTGATTCTGGTTATAGTCATCCAAACAAATCAAGAAATAATTGTAGAGGTTTGTGCTGACACCCGTATCTCCTGTTAACGTGATGACCTGATTACGAGAACCATACTCGGACAGTGCATAGACTGTATTGGAGCGATATCCTAAGATCCATCCCAGTGTAGTATCCCAGGTCGTGTTTTTGATACTGGATCCTTTCAAAGTGCATTTGACAAAACTATAGGGATCATAGAAGGAGATTCGATAATCCGCGCCCGTGTAAACGCGATTGACATTGACGCGGAATTTTGTATATTCCAATTGTGTAACAGGGTCCACATATATTTGCAAAAAAGAGCCAGATGCGTCGGTGCTCGTTGCATTTTGGATCGTATTGTTGATTGCCGTGATCAAGTCGGTTCTCGTATATTTTTTATTAGGTATGGTAACGACAATATTGTTTTCACCTCCTTCAGAATAGACGCCTTCCTCATTCGCAACAATCGTAAATGTATTGTTTGTGTTATCAATGGTGATGGAATTGCTCGTTACGGGCGCAGTCGCATTGATGGTCGAATAAGAAGTGTTTGATGTATATCCTAAAGACAAATCATATTCTTGTTCGATCATGGAAAGATCCACATTTAAATTGGTATACCAATTGGTTGACGTATAAATAGGATGAAGGAAATAAGGCAATTTTTTATCAATCAAATAAATGTTGGATGCATCGACTCGTATAATTTCCGGTTTGACGACTGATGAGGTAGTGATGCGTTGGTTTAGTGAACTGTCCACGGTAAGTGAGGTTATGATGTAGACAGAGGGAGAACGTATGGCGGTCTGTGTTGTCGGATCAATCAAATATTGGGTTGGATTCAACGATGTATCAACATAAATATTTTGTGACGAGTCGACCAGATAAATACTGGATAGATCACTGTAAATTCGACTCGATCCATTGACTGCATATGTCGAATACGTCTTGTTGCCAGACACGGTATATACTGTGCCATTGGAAACAAAATACGTGGGTAACGATGGGGCACCCACTTTTTGAATGAGGGATGCATCAATCACATAGTTTGAAGCGGTCTTATTATAGTAGTAGTTGGCCGAGTGATCCAAGACATAAATGTTGGATGAATCGACCGTTTGTGTCGATCTTGTTGCGGAATCGACCACGTAGAGAGCAGATGCATCTGTTCTATACAAATGCGATCTTGTTCCTGTTCCTGTTCCTGTTCCTGTTCCTACATAGTAGATAGATCGTTGTGAGATAGCAGAGAGATCAATTGTATTGAACCAATATTGGTTCGTTGATGGGTTTAGCAAATAGTTGGACGACGCTTCGAGAACATAACCATTTGATGTTGGTATACTTTGGATCACGCTGGATGAATTGATAACGTAGACAGCCCGACCCGTTACTGCAATATTTCCCAGTGTTAAATCTCGAATATATACAGTCGATCCATCTATCATAGTAATGAGAGACGGATCAACCATATAATTGTTCTTGGTCAAGTCATGATAATAGTTGGTTGAATTATCCATTAAATAGATTGGAGAATTGTCATAATTACGCTGATTATAAGTGACCGATGACGGCGCAGGATTCATTCGATAATATTGCATAGATGTATCGATGACAAAGAGAGGTGCGGTCAAGGATGCGTCCGCAATGGTTACAAAATTGCTAAACAAGGTTGTAGAAAACGTATTGTAGCACGTGCTCAAATCGGTATAGTATATTGGAGATATTACTGCATAACTCGCATCCACCACTTGTGGCGTCGCATCGTGATAATGAAACGCGCTGCTCAAATCAGTAAACGTGGCCAGTCCGTCCACTGATCCATTCAAAGAGGTTACCGATGTAGCGGGTATGGTTTGATGTCCCGTCATTGCATTTTTAAACGTTGTGCTATTGAAACAGCTACTCAAATCGGTATAATAAGACATACTCGTATCAATGTTAAAGATACTGTTTAGGGCAATTGATTTGGTCGCGGTATAAAAGTCTTTATAAAAGATCATGGATGGATCAATAAATTGAATCTTATAATTGTTCTGAGTCAAATGTTTGTTTACGAATACGGTAAAGGAACAATCTACTTTGTTGGTTGTCCGATTGTAATTTAATGCAATGTTGGTTCCCGACAATACATTGGTTCCATCGCTTGGATCCACAAAACTTTGAAACCGATTATTGATGGCCGTCTGTAACTCTTGGAAAGAATTAAACGTGACTCGATTCAATGTGCTCTCGCTCTTTACTACATACGGACTACTCAAACGATTTCCATATCCTTTGGGGCTGGGGTAAATGGTAGCCAATGTGTCTCCACTAAATGTATAACTATTGAGAAGATCAAACGAAGAATGAAATTGGTTCTGAGAACTTAGATCGACATAGCTAGCTTGAAGACCCAATTGTGTAGACAAAAAACTGTTTTGCAAAGAAACCGAATACATGCTTTGTGTAAATGTTTTGGTAAGATCTATGTTCATTTGATATTTTGATGTATTGTCGAGTTGTGCACTTGTATACGCCATGGTAAAATCGCCCGTAATAATGGATGTTGTTTTGGTCTTGTCATTCTCCAATTTTATTGCGCCATTGATGGCTTGAATATATTCCGATAAAGTATACCCTACCACAGTTGAATTGGGTATCTGAAAAATATAATCATTCGATGACATGTCTGGACCGAGAACATAGCTATTTGATGAGGTTCTCGAAATTTGATTTCCACAAGTATCATTTAAGTATGGATACAATGTTGTATCCGCATTTGGTCCTATTCCTATTGCGTTGGCACCTGGCGCTTGAAATCCAGGGGTTACACATCGTAGATAGATATATGGATTGGAGTTGATAAAAAAATTGCTTGCCTGCTGTTTGATGGGCGGCGTCTCAGCAACTATGGTGTTCAGTTCGTTCCTAGCTTGTTTAAATTGAAAACAAGACTGAAGCCCGGTCCAAATAGGTTGGTAACCCGAGGTTACGGATTCTGTGGGGAATTGAATTAGCATCTTTGAATGGAGAACATTGTTGGTAGTATATCGATTCGGTTTGACAACTAATTGAAAGTAATCGCTTTGATAATGATTGGAAGATGGGTCCATGTTCGAAAGCCGTGACAGCTGAGAATCGCTCGTTAAAAACGTTGATTTCTGTAATTGATTGTTTATATCTGATAACAGTTCGTTTCGTGTTACATCTGCAGTGATGGACAAATTTATTTGAAACGATACATCAATGTTGGATGAACCATCTACATACTCTCCTGGGCCAATGTATTTGATGATGGTAAAGTAATTGTTATCAGTGCCTACATAATATTTTCGGATCGAACTATCTTCGTAATAGGTTGTGGATCCATTGTTTGTATAAGGTAGTGTGTATGTAGACAACACAGTAAACGGAAAATATTCTTGCTGATTGAAACCCAAGTAGGCAGGTATGGTTTGATATCTACGTGGTCCTGGTGATATTCCAGACACATCGTTGGCAAACGGTTTGTTGGGAAATCGTAGATAGTAACTGTTCTCATTATAGATATTTGTTATGTCTACTGTGGTCGTAATTAATGATGTGGCTGGATTATAGAAGAGATTCGTTTTTCCAAAACTAAGATCTGTGGTTTGGGAAATCACTTGTCCAATCTTCGTATTGATTGCTGTTACCAAATTTCCTGGTGTATAATTTCCTGCAGAAATGTCGATTTGATAATCATGGTTTCCGTTGTCGATGCCTGGAGCATTCCCCTTAATATAAAAGAAATTACTACCATAATTGTTGTTGATCGTATACCAAGTATAGGGTATTTGAATCGAATAGAGCTTTAACGAGACCACGTCTTTTAATGAATCGGATAAATTGAAGGTGAAATCGGTCGATAAGGATTGTTTGTTCTCTCTATATTGGCTATCTATACTAATGATCCGTCGAATGGTTTGTTTCAATAATGGATTCAAATTATCTTTTGAATAATCTAGATTTTGAACATAGCCGATATTGGTGCTGCTATTACCTGGTGCAACTGTTGGTGGTATCGTTGTTATAGTAGTAGTAGTTGTTGGTGTTATCGTAGTTGGTGTTGTTGTTGTATCATTTTGACTTTGCATGTTAGTAAATCCTTCCGTCCTGTTTTCTCTTTTCTCCTCGTCTTCATCGTCTTCTTTTATATCAAAAAAACGCGCATAAATTTTGGTGAAAAAGGCAGCCAATTCATCTCCCGATTTATTCTGCATATTTTTATATTTGTGAATTAAGAAAAGGATCCGCGCCTCTAGTTCTCTGTCCGTTGGATTACTCACATCTAGCACATCGAATAGCTCCGCATCTGTATAAGTATCTATGTCGTAAACATTGTTACCTTTATTGTTCATTATTGTAATAATAGTAGCAAAAAAATAAGTTTAATTAAGTTTTTTATCAAATGTTTTCGTTTTTGAGTTGTCTTTTTTCGAACATGTCCGCAACGAACTTTACTAAATCCATACGGATGGAACATCTGAATAGGGTTTCGATTGGAAACGCTTTTAATCCTTGGCCCCGTTTCATATGACGATTTCCCTTAAAACATAGGATGTCGAATACCTGCATAATCTGCTCTTCCTCTTCTGTCATGTCTTCGCGCATAATATGTTGATGACCGACATACTTGTATCGATTGTAGTTTCCATCGCTATAAATCCTATAATTATTCTTAGAGGGTCGGTTTTGGATCAATCCTATTCCTATAATTTGGTTGGTGTCATTGTTCATTTCCAGAACAAATAGCGGGGTGTCGATAGGTATCTCTCTCTTTACAGGATCGGGTGATCCATAGATGCAATGAATGGATGGATTACGTTCGCGAAACCGTTTATTTTCCGACCATGTTTCCGTATTGAATCGCGATGTGACTATGAAAGATCGAAGGGCTTGCTTATAAATCTTCAGTTTGGACATGGGCTTGTTTTCTAACCGTTTTGTAAAACGGTTTCTCTCTTTTCAATTTTTTTATCGAGGTATTATAAAGATAAACTATGAATAGCAATGATGATGATAGTAGTTCCATTAGTTCCTCTACTTTGGACAACATTTCAATTCCCATTCAAGAAGAAACACATCTAGAACTATATACGAATTCACATTTTAATACACAGATTTATCGCGATTTAGATGAGTTACGTAACAATAACGCTATTACTACGTTATCAGAAGAAGACACGAACCTTCGCTTGCAACACCACTATATACGTAGTGATAGTCCTGGATCTTCTACCCTTGGTGATATGGATCCTCCTATCTTGAAAAAGAAAATGTCTTATAGAGACATTGAAAAATCGTTGGAAATTTATTTTGATTCGGATACTCAGAATAAATTTTCTAGCGAGATTGATATTTTAACTACCTACGTCAAAGGTCAAAAACATCTCTATATTCACGCCAAACATTATACTCAGGGACGTCTGCATTGCCTCATGATTCCTGCGCTCGTGTTTACTGCTCTCATCACCATTATTGCGCCCTTTGTTGAATGTCGAGTCTGGAGTGGTGGATTAATATCGGGACTCAATGCCCTCATTGCCCTCCTCATTTCCATGATCAATTATTTGAAATTGGAATCTTCTGTGGAGATGTATTTGCAAATGGCCAATCATTATGATCAATTGGAGACGTCGTTAGAAATGGCTAATAGCCGGTTACTCTTTTTAGAAGATACGGAAGAGAAGAAAAAATTGGTCTTGCGTAAAATACGTGAAGTCGAAATAAAGGTCACCGATATGAAAGAATCGAATAGCCTTTTGTTACCTGAACATGTGAAGCGTTTGTTTCCGGTTATTTGCCATATCAATATTTTTTTGTTTATCAAAAAGATGGAGGTCTTTAAACGAAGTCAAATCTTGAAATACCGTGATTTAAAGAATGAGATACGTAAATTGCGACCATTAAAGACGTTTGATACAATGATCGAGTTAGAACCTGACTCGACGAAAAAAGAGCGTTTGTTGTTTTTATATGATGCAAAAACCAAGGTGAAGAATGATATTGCAGATTATCGATCTGCATATGGCTACATGGATGAACTCTTTACTAGAGAGATAAAAGCGGCTGAAGAATATCGTTGGTATTGGTTTTGTAATAGAAGGAAAGAGATTGATCTTGTTGGGTATGGTAAAAATCCGGTTCTCGATTTTATTTTCCAACAAACGAAGTGATGTGCTCAAATCTTTAACTTGCGTATCTTACGACATCGTTTTGTTTTCTTGTTTCTGCGAGATCCTCGTTTGCAACGCTTTTTTGTTTTGCCTCCTTTCTGTGACGCCACAATAAAATCATTTGTAAATCCATGCATTTTTTTAAATGATGAAGACGGAGAAGATCTTTCTGAGACAACTAATTCAGAATTATAAATGTTATCATCTTCTGGGTAAACTATGTATACTGTTCCCTTATTGTTAAATTCAGCTTCATAATGATAATCACCATGTTCTTCGTCTTGTTCATACTTTTCTACACTTACTAATTTTCCTAGGGTGACTGATTCGCCTCCTTCCTTTTTAAGACTAAATATGTCACTGCTACCAACAAAAGCGTCCTTGTCTTGATAAAGGAGAGCTATTTTAAAGATGTATGGAGATGACATCTTTATATATATAGATATTATTATCGGTATTAATTTGCTCTCACCACTTTCCAAAATGACCAGGGTGAATCATGCACCACCTTTACTGTCTTGTCTTCTTTCAATCGTGTCTGTATCATTTCTGACAACGTGGTATCGTTCCAAGACAGTTTGATAATGATTCGTTTGTGAGTGTTATCATTTCGCAAAGGTATCTCAGTTAACCTTTCAATATGACCTATATTCAACTTTGAAAACACTTGTTGAATATAGGTTCTCTCGATTTGTGATTCGATTCTAGGTATACACATAGATACCGAGGTTGGAGGTTTGGGTAATCTGCCCCGTTCGACAACAGAACTACTACTATTACCCGTCTTGTTCCAGCCAAAGGAGCGTGAGTATTTGTCGTAATTTGACATTGTTTAGCTTTTTTTCCTCTGTTATTTACCATGATTTTATAATTCAATTTTTCGTTTTTAATTTTAATGGTAAAATGATGTAAATAATTGATTTATTATATTTCTATGGCAGATTTCGATCTATCCTGGATTGATGACGAAGAACGTCTGTTATCAGATAATTCGTTGATAAAAGAACCTATTCGACAAATTAAAACAGTATATCTTTATCTGAATCAATATGATTATATAGAGACTATAAAGAAAGAAGATTATGTGATAGATCCATCGTCGTCCATTCTAGTTACGGATGATCTGCTCTACCTCATTGAAACTCATACAAAAATAACGTTGACTTCAAAATATAAATTGTGTGATCTTTTCTTCTATCATGTAGATATTTTATATCAAGATATTCAATCTTATAGTAATAATGAAATGGAGACTTCTTTTTTTAAACCTGTCTCTTTGACGAATTCATTATCTATTCCTCCCTCTCTTTTCGTATTCCATCCAGTAACAACACTTTATTTTGTATACCAAGAATATCCTTATTCTATTAACCGTTCAATAAAACCTATTATTAAAGCGTCAAATAATGAGTCTAATAATAATGATAAGTCAGGTTCTAATAATAATGATGCTGGTAATGATGAGTCTAATAATAATAATGCTGGTAATGATGAGTCAGGTTCTAATAATGCTGGTAATGATAATGATGCTGATAATGATGCTGGTAAAGGTAGAGGAAAGTCTAAACGTGTTCGAATACAGCTTCCGAACAATAAAACAAAAAAAACTATTCTTCGAATATAGATTCCATTTCTGTTGGAATTGTTACTATTGCCATCAATAGATTCATGATCCTTTTCTTTACTGAAAGTGTCATTTTCTCCTTACTCTCTTTAATCTCAATGATCGGTTTTCCATCTACATCTCTGCAAATGATCACCTCTTCAGTCAATTCTATATCGTTTATATTCGCTTCTTGTAATAGGTTAGCACTGTTCAATAAATCATAGCAGCATTTTTTCAAATATCTATCGAATAGTTTTGGATGTTTACTCTTATATTGGTCTAGAGATGTTCTCAAATCATATATACCTATATATCTCGTTTTACATAGTATCATTTTCTCGTTGCTATCTAATTTCGTGTTAGATAATAACTCTTGTGTCTCTCTATTCCCTAGCCCGATAGGTGTAATTTCAAGTATCGGGGAAAAGTTATCCGAGTAATAAGGTATTTGTCTAATACGTTCATGGAGATCTTCTCGTATATCGGATACATTTTCTATCCTGAAAGAAAACTCGGTCATATCTAAAAAAATATTTTTTATACTATAATTATAGAAACAAATTGCGTATTGTTATACACGCATCTAATTCTATTTGATCATCAGTTACTGCGTTATCCAGTGCATCTAGATACCACCCTTTTTCGCTTATATGCTCGAAATACGGTATCATATTAATCGCCTCTTCCGCTAAGTAGCACATTTCATCTGTCGTGAAATAGTTCGAATACTTTGTATGGAATAGTAGATACAATCGCACAATATAAATGATGTGATTCTTGATTTGGTCCTGGAAGATAGCTTTCTCATATTTTTCTGTCATGTTTCTTCTAAATGTCTGGTCTTTCATGGATTGGACAAATCGTTGATAGTCGCTTGGTCCAAGCGTTCGTATGTTGATCATCTTGTCAATATATTCTTGGAAGGTTGGAATGGCAAGAATGGGTAAACTATGAGTGATCGTTGTTGTCATGATATTGGCATAATGTTGTAGGAGTGTGTTTATGGATCGATCCATGAATATGGTTCTCCATAGTTCCGAATCCTCTATGTTGGAGAGAAGGCTTTCTCCAAAATCGTCTTCTTCTTCTTCCTTTTCTTTCTTAAAAATATTACTTTGATACTGAGTGAGGCATCGGTTCGCCAACAGGGTTCTGATAAGGTTCTCGTAACTGGTCATGGTGTTTGTTCGGTTGTTCCTAAGAATGATATTTGGATTCAATTTTTTGTAATAGTGATGCAAGTATAGTTGACATGACTATTACTAAAAATTCACCTATGTATACTATTTTCCATCCTCCGGCAGGCAAGCTTTTAATTCTATATGTGGGTGAACCATCTAGATAGATGGATGTAAAGTTACTGTTTACAATAGACCAACTTCGATGAAATAGAAACGTTATGATGGAACTATATATGGTTATATGACGATACCATGCTGTGTAGATGATGATAGGTAATATTATATGTATACATACATTTAACAGTAGATACGTTGAATAGGATATTGTCGCTGGTTTGTCTTTTACACCTTTGCACATTTAAAACGCCCATTTTAGAGGACAAAAAATACGCGAAGGATAATTGCGAATTTCACGCCTTAACATACTTATCTTCCCGAAGGAGTATCGCAGTTAATTATATTTGGTTGTTCTTCTTCCTTTGAAGAAGGTAAGAAACATTCAGGACGCTTTTTCCCCGCCTTTTGTAATTTCAATAAATATAGAATGTTCTTTGAAGCATTGATGTCTCTGTCCATACAGCATAATTTACACTCGTTGAGATTACAACGGATTACACTGTTTATTTGAGATAATCTTGCTTTGGTATATGTACCATCTCGCATTTTTCGTATTACTTTATTTTTATACAACTCAATTGGTTTATGACAACAATTACATGTTTTACTGGTATTATATTCATCTACATCTACCACATCACAATATTTTCGTAGTTCATTCTTGAACTTCTTAATGGGGGCTGTAGGATGTTTCTTTACTAAACCATGTTGTTGGGAAAAATCACCAAATCCTACTAAGGTTTTTTTCTTTCCAACTATACTTTCGCATATCTTATGTAAAGTTGCTTTTCCACGACAATAGGAACGAAAAGATAAACCGCGAAAATTCTTATAGAGATGAAACTGAAAAATAACATTCATATCTGGATATACATATTTGAAATAGTTTCGCATTCTGTCTAAACTTGTGGTTTTGAAACTTGGAATATTTCTCCACATTTCATAATGTTCCCAGTTTTTATACCACATTTCTCTTTTCTTACAAGCATATTTCATTTTACAATCATGTCTATAACTGGGTGTGGTTGTTTCAATTACTCTTCCTTCGCCATTACAAGATGTTTGTAAGCTACGCACACCAGGGTCAATCCCTACAAGTTGTTCGTAATTTACATTTTTTATGTCTTTGGCTTTTGGTGCTTCAAATTTAGGTTTCCTTAATCTTACTACGCCCACTTTTCCATCTGTAAAAATAGCATAAGCAAACTTCCGTTCCTTTGTTTCATATTTTTCTATTTTGAAAAGCTCATACCAATATACCAATTTATTTTCATCGAAATCTTTTGGAACAGGTTGTTTGGTAAAATAAGAAATAATATCCTTCAAACAACTACTACATATTTCAATAGAAGATAAAGTAAATGAGTTTTTCGTTGGAAGTAAATTGAAAGTTCTTACACCTTTCATATAAGGATACTTCTCAAATTCTTGTAGGATTTTGTAATAGACACTTACAAAGTGGTTAGAATATTTCTTGATATTTTCCTCAGTTGGTATATATTTTAACCATTGCCTCATTTTCAGAATAAAGAAGTTTTTACCTTTGTATTCCACTGCGTAAATATCTTTCAACCACTTATAAATAACTGCTTTTCTATTTTCTCCTGTTTTCAATTCCAAGTATTTATGAAATCGTTTATAGAAATTCAAAGCAAGATGGTTATTCGCCATGGTAATTTGCTGTCTATTCAAATTGTTAATGAGATTTCCCATTCTATCACGAAACGGAAGGTCGCCCAAATTCTCTTTGTATTGAGAAAAACTAATATACATTTCATCGGTGGTATCAATCTTTTCTTTTCGTTCCCGCATTACAGATACAGTGGAACACGCTTGGTAGAATAAATTTTGAGTAATTTCAGGTAAAGTTTTATTTTCTTGTATCAATCTTGTAAAGTGGTAATTTAACAATTGGTAAGAGAGGAAACAAATCTTATTGATATTCAATACAATTTCCTGTATTCCACCATTCAAATAATTATTTTCAACTAAACTATTGAAACTCATCTTCACGCAGGTGAATTCGGTATCTTTGTTTGCTTCTTTGCGTTCCTTCACATCTTTACGGACAACTTTTGCCTTAACTTTGGGAGGTAGGACATCCTCCTTTTTCTTTTTTACCATCCTATATTATATCTAAAGATTTTAATTTTATATAATTTAATTTAATTAATTTATATAAATGCCTAAATGTTTTCCTCCATGGATTTTTCGTTTTCTTCCTTTTCCTTCTTTAGTTTTTCCTTTTTATTCAAATATGCTGTTCTTGCGTATTCCTTTTTCTTTTCAGGCGAAACTTCATATACATAATTCGTTTTTTCTCTATATTCCTTAACTTTTTGTTTATGCTTTTCTTTATTTTCCTCATAATAGGTCTTATTTCTTAATGGACAAGTATATTTTTTCAAATGCTCTTTGGTCTCATTTAATTCGTTTCGTAGTTTCATATTTTCTTCTTCTAATAGTTTTATTTTATTTATTTCATTAGCATCCATTCAATAGATAGAACTACTCTATTATAAGGTTATATTTTTATATAATTAACAAAATTAAATTATATAAACATAACTATACTGATATTATAGTAGTAATGAGATGGGTATATATTTTACAATGCGAAGATGGTTATTTTTATGTCGGCGAAACATCTCGCCTTTATAGAAGATTTTGGGAACATCAAGATGGATTAGGTGGATTGAATACTTCCGTTTATCCACCAATAAATATCGTAGCAATATATCCAGTAAATAGATTAGGTAAATTTTTTGACTATACTAAAAAAGTTAGCAACAATGATTATCAGCTAAACTACAATATTTACTTTGATAGAGGTGGAATTATTGAAAACTTTAACATTGATAATGATGAAGGTGGATATGATAGTTTATGGGTTGAAAATAATATTACAGAAAAAATGATGGTAGATAATGAAGCACACTGGAAAAAAATTAGAGGTGGAAAGTATGTAAAGTTTAATGTAGAATATAATTTTCCAAATAATAAATTCGTAAAAGAATTACCTAATTGTAATTGTGGATTTCCTTGTGATGTAAAGCAAAATGAAGAAAATAATTATTTATATTTTAGATGTGCTAAAAAAAATATGTGGGACAAAATGCGTGAAGAATTTGGAATACATGATGAACCATGTAAATTTTTTATGAAATATACAAAAGATAATAAATATAAGATAGAATACGAGAAAAGAAAACAAACAATTAAATCTCTAACAAGCAAGTCGCATTGGTTAAAAGAATTATCGGGTGGTCATTATGAACATTGTATTGGTGGTTGCGGAAAAGAATACGATGAAAATAATACTATTCGTTATTTAAGAACAGCAATAAATCTTTGCTTTGATTGTTTTATAGATAAAAACGAAGAGTTAGCAAAAAAATATAATCAATATATTCCTCTTGGTAAATGTCTAATTCAACTATAGACTTTCATGTAAAATGGGCGTTTTAAATGTGCAAAGGTGTAATTGATTTATTGTTTGGTCTTCTCTGTTGAAAAGGTTAAGATAAAATTGTCTTGTCAGGTCAGGTTTATAGCAACGATTGTAAATATACGCGAATACATAATATCCAATAGAAATGCAACAACCACTAGCGGCGCATGCTCCTTTTTGCCATATTCATTACTTCTAATGGTTGTAAAACTAAGCAAATACATGTTAATTTCAGCCACCATTTTGTCATGGCTTCATTCGTTTTTGGTAGTAGTAGTAGTAGTTGCATAATCGTGCTTCTCTTATCCGTTTCCTTTCCTGTGGTCCTGCATTTCAATTTTTTATATCTATAACACATTTAGACATTATTATTATTGTTATCATAGTATGTCTTCTTATTCGTTAGAAACTTGGGCAGGAATATTGATCTCCTCTTGGATGTCCATGAGTATTGCCTTTATGACCTATATTGTTTTTACCAATGATGTTAGTCATCTATTTGCCGTAGGTCCTAATCCTGAATTTAGTATTTTCGGAATTGTTATTGATACATTCCCAAAATATGGAGTGGTCATTTCGTTTTGTTTCATCAATAGTGGTATACGGGCTATCAATGGAAACGCCTTACATTCCTGGATCATCAATGAAATCCAAGATGTTACGCGGATACCTGTGAATATCGGAATAGGTAAAGCTTGTTCGTTGTCTTTTATTTCTATTATCTATAATTGGTTCGATTTTTTCATGTATATCAATATATTGCTCTCACAGATTGATATGCTCTTGGTGGAAATTTTTGCTGATTTGATTGTCACTGGACTTCTAACGATTTATTATTTGCGTGCAAAAACGACGAGTGTTTAGCAATTATTCTATGGTTCTCATATATTTATATTTATATATATATAGCTTAGCTATGCCCAAACGATGCCCCAGAGGAACTAGAAAGAATAAAAAGACTGGAGTATGTGAGCCTTACACACGTGGAACTGGAAAAACAAGAAAATCTCCTGTTCCCGTAGAGACCGAAACTAGGTATCCTATTATAAGTGTCAAAAATAAGGGTAAGAAGATTTATACCAAAATCGCACCGACTTGGGCCGGCGAGACCCACCTCGATAATTTTATGGATTATTGTATAGAGGAATACGGTGAAGATTGGCAAATCCATTATGAAGAAATAGAGGCCCTTATTGAGCCAAAGGTGTTAGCACAAGTTCCCGCCGCTCATATAGGTCAGAATGGAGGTGAACTTTTATTTGATGAAATTCCGGTTACTAAAAAATTAAAGTCTTTCACCTTTTCCTATCTAGACAAACTATTCAAGGTTGAATGGAATCAATAAAAATAATTATTTGTCCTTTTATTTACACAAATAAAAAATATAAAACAATACAATAATATATTTTTTATATATGTTATTGTTTCGATAACAATCGCATCTTATAGAATCGATTCTTATATGCCTTTTTGAAGCGTTTTACTAAGAGGGCGACATCCTCTTTCGTTTGTGCTTGTGTAGCACTCATTTCTTCTACGATCAACATTTTATGTGTCTCGTAAAATCGTTGGAACCCCTCTTCAGGCGAGATAGCAATCTTTTTATTACTATCTTTCTGAATCTTTTTTGCGTGTTCAACCTCCTCTTCGATATGTTCATCTATCGTTTGTAGGACGAGTTGCGAGAACCCTACATATTCTTTACGTTCTCCTTTGCTACTATTATTATTATTTTCTTCCTTCGTTCGAAAGTAGAAGCGTGCACTCTTGAACATCTTATCTAGTATATCCCCCTCATAGCCCTCCTTTGTTAAACGGGCCGACTCTTCTTCGATCAAAGGTTGAATGGCTGGATCGGTAGTCCAGGCTGTCCATGCGTCCTTAAAACTCTTTCTATCATCATATTGATGAACCTTCGAGAACGTCGATAGGGTCTCTACAAAGTCTTTGTCTAACAGAAATCTATATGTCTTCAACATGGTAATTGTAATAGGTTTGGATACATATTATAATTGTGTTTACAAAGTTTTCAATTTTTTCGTTGTGATTACATTCCTGATTATGCAGTGTGTTCTTTTGTTTGCGTTTTCTTTTAGAAAAAGATGTATATGAATAATCATGATAGGATTCTACCTTCCCAGTATGGTGGTATTACGTCAACCAATGATATCAGTTTGAATCCTCTCGTCAATGGAGAATATGCTAACGTAACTTCAGATATGAATCAATCTCTACATACCCTTGGTTACATGCGTATTAATATATATACTGATTTGAGCGGGAATTTTCCTGCACTCGATACGCTCGGCAATCCTATAGTAGCCAGGAATATTACAGGGACCACCTATGTGTATCCACATTTAAGCATGGAAGCTGACCCGTCAGGTATTGTCATAGATGGATATATGACCTTTTTCTTTGATGATGGTAGTTCCTTCTCCAATTATGATTTGTCGAATTCTTCTTATACCTATCTATTCGAGAACCTGAATCCTCCGGTGATCAAGTATCTAACGTAAGCGCGCGCTATGTGCACCATTATTTCATTATAGCATTTACGCTTTCCAGTGCTCCTTCTACCCATCCCTGTTTCTTACTTATCATTTCACCTACTACGAATATGTTAGGGTAAGGTCGTTGAGCAGCCTTGATAAATGCGGAGCGGGTCTTATATAATGACATCAGTTCCGCAGTCATTGGTTTGTAATAATGTGTTCCTTCGGTCCAGTAAAAGGAGATGATAGATTGAAGATGAAGTTCTCCCTTTGATAATCCGAGAACCTTGGTTAATTCGTTGCATAAAACGTTGCGATTTTCTTCCGTATTTTCCGTATAGGGTCTTAGAGAATCGGCCCCTTTGTTGTCCGTATATACGATCATATAAACTCCTTTCTCTGTATCCATGGGTATGATTTTATGAATCGGACCTGGCACTATTGTCGTAGTGCCTACTACCTCTTTTAGTATTGGTATCGATGCTTTGGAAAACTTCCCATAGATCCGTAGAAAGGGCTGTGATTCGATATTCTTATACTCCTTTATTTCGGGTAGTAATTTTCTCAATGGATGAACCGTAGTAGCAAGGATGATTCTATCACACATGTAGGTTCTCGTTCTTGTCTTAACCTCAATGGTAGATGACATTCGTTTGATGTCGAGAACCTCGACATGACATTTAATATTCTCCTTTCCGATCTTTGCTACTAAGGATTGCACCAGCGTTGTCCATGGTATACTGATTCCAGTAAAGTTTGTATAATTATCATCAAAACCATAATCGTAGAGCGTGCTTTCTACATCCTCGTTCTCGTAATCCGTATATCCAGCACACATAATAAACTGTTTGTAAATCACTGGTCCTAAGATCGGTTGAGCAAACTCCTTGAATGTAAGACCGTCGCATTCTCGGTCATTGGTCCATCTTGTTTTTAGATCTTGGAAGATAGATTTTACATCACATAGTTGAGAACCTACATATTGATGAGTGGCTTTAAATTCATGTGTTTCTATGCCTAGATCCTTTACCAAGGCTTGTAATAACTTGTCCTTCTTCTTTCTTCCTATGCCTGCACCTTTTGCTACATGCACTCCATGAAATAATGGAGACCCCATTCTTCCTCCTACGGTTGCCTCTTTTTCCAAGAGGAGAAAAGGTTGATTCGCCAACTTCAATTGATATGCTGAATATAATCCTGCTATTCCACCTCCAATAATGATCGTTGTCATTTTTTATAGTATAAAAGTATAATAAATATTGTATAAATAAGTTTTTGAATTTTGTAATTAATAAATTCAAAAAATATGGTTTGCAAGAAGTGGGGTTCGAACCCACGCACTTTACGTAGCAGGTCTTAAGTCTGCCGCCTTAGACCACTCGGCCATTCTTGCTTTTTCTTTACTGATAGCTATTCGCTACATTTTTATGGTTAATAATAGTTTTGTGCTAGTAACGTTATCTGGAAAAGAGGATAAGTTGAGTTTAGAAAAGATGCTTGTAGCCTTCAAAAGTAAAAGTTTTGTTGGGTGATTGCTATACGCTACAATAATAATAATTAGGTTATTTTACTAACCAAAAGGAGAAGATAAAAAGATTAGCCTCATGCGTGACTTGAACACACGACCTTTACCTTACTAAGGTAATGCTCTACCAACTAAGCTAATGAGGCAAACCATTTTGTTTAGTGGTATCTAGAAAAAGGTGCTTGTAGCCTTCAAAAGTAAAAGTTTTGTCGGGTTGGATTGCTATACGCTACAATAATAAAATTGTTAGGGTGTTAGGTCGCCGGTCAACGTTATTCAATTAAAAAGATACTCTATAATAATTAAGGCGTCGAACCCAGATCCGACGCTTGGTAACAAGAAGAAGAAAGAAAAGATTAGCCTCATGCGTGACTTGAACACGCGACCTTTACCTTACTAAGGTAATGCTCTACCAACTAAGCTAATGAGGCACAAAACAACTGCATTAGGTGAGACTTGAACTCACGATCCTCAGCTCATAAGACTGATGCGATAACCAACTTCGCCACAAATGCATACGTTAAAAGAAAAAGAGAAAAGAGAAAGAAATAAAATGATGTAAGTGCTTTATCCACCATATAATTTTTTTGATAGGGTAATTTTGCTGTATGGATAATGCGCCGGCTCAACGCACGAACGCACTGCTATCTTCACGTGACTGTCTTCCAATCGTTATGTGGGTTGCTGGATGAAGATACTTTGGTTTCCCATATAGATAAGGCGGGTCCTCTTTATATTGTTTTGCAGATAATTAATTCGGTAACCTTTTCTTACTTTACAACACTTGTGCGACAGTATGGGCAGCTGTTTTTATTATACTTGATGAGCCAATCCATAATGCACGATTCATGAAATTGGTGCCCACATGGCAGACAAGAAGCCTTTGTGTTTTTCTTTACGTTTGACATGCACATGCTGCATAATTGCTTCTTTTCGCATAGAACTTGTGAAATCTCTTTTGTCATGTTGCGTGCTTTTGATTTATGTTCTTTCCGGTTTACACAGTCCGTGCATACAATTCGTCCAGTCGCGCCTTTAACATGCCAATGACCACAGTGAGCGGCTGTGCATTTCACAAGACGAGCTGCATCTAAAATATAGAGTTGGAACTTTGAAAATGTCTTCCCGCGAAGCTTGTGTTTATGGTCACATAGATATTGCATGAAATCACTATATTTTTCGTCATTTAATTGATACACATCCCGAAAGTAGAACAATACGTCCCGACTAAACATATCGTATAGGGTTAACGTGGATTCCATTATTGTTGTGTTATGTTGTTTTTATTACTTGTTTTGTTACGCGACTAAAGTTTTTCAATTTTTTGTCTTTTGACATGCTTATACACCGATGAACATTTGAAATGGGACAAACCGCCATAGGCGGGTTTGCCTTTCAATTGATTTATCGGCAACGTTTCCCTTTCACATCTTGTGGGACGCTAAAAAGCGTCCCATTATAAATGTTCAAGGGTGTAAAAGGCAGGGAACATAATACACACTACATATTTAACGGTGTAAAAATAGTTACATATATATATATTATGGAGGAAGTTGAGGTGTTTAGAATACAACCGGTTGCGAATAAATGTTATGAACATGCAGAATACACTCGACGTGAAGGAAGATACCATCAACAAGAGCGTTATTTTACAAATGTCCCTCCTAGATATGTAGGTGAATATATTCGTAGCGAATCAGGTGGTTCGGGTGACGGCAGTTGGCATAGAGATTTTTTTAAAGATGTAAATGGTGATGAGATTAGGATCGACTATAGTTACGAAGGAAGAACTAGCTTCCGAGAAGTTCCTTGTCGTCGTCGAACTTTGCCGCGTGAACTTATTCATTCTATAGCTACAAAACGACGCATGCCCAAATTGAAAGATTTAGCTCTTTACCAAATGCGAACGTCACAAATTGCAGATTTAAGAGAACGTGGTATTATGGGTGGTGGTTCTAACTCGCGCGTAAGATCATCCACACGTAAATCAAAACCGAAAAAAAAGATAGGAAAGGGTCAATGTAAAATGTAAATTATGAAGGCATCTTATTACACGACGTATGCAGCGAGTTTGTCATAACGGGGATTCATCAATGCCTTTACACACATATTCCACGGAGTCATGTTTTGCAGCGCTTCTACTCCTAGATCGCAAAATTCGTTTAGTGTCGCTGGATCATATCCAGACATCATCGAGCAATTCTCCTGTCTTGTTAACGCTGGAAATCCATTCGTCTTTCGCAAGTTCCAAAACAGTATGTGGGGTGGGGTCAAGGGTGAGCCATGTAGTCTCATTCCCACCTCTGCATATTGTAGCTCAATCTCCTTATACATGGTCTGCCATCCTGCCCTTGCTTCAGCCATTCTTTCTTCGTTTAAGACAAAGTCTGGGATATACCCTGCTTCTGCTTCGCCACCCGACTCGATATACAAACACTCATTTATTTGCATATCCGAAAAGATGGCCAGCACCATCCCTTCTACTTGTTCTGATGACAACTTTTTTTCTTCAATGACATCCAAAATCATCTTGAGTGCCTTGTAGAAATTGGTGCTCGTTCCTGCATATCCTCGGTTGTTGCTAATGCGTTCGGCCATATCGGTAAACGTCTCGCAATCCTCCATGTTGATCCATTTTGGCCGGCTAGCAAATGTCATCACTCGCTTTCCCAACTCGGATTCTTCGGCTACGCGGCACCCTAAAGCCAGTGCGGCATAGTAGGGATCACCATCCATGGATCCTGAGCTGTCAACCATGGCTATCATCTTGCCCAATGACCGACCATTCTTCTTGTTTCTATTATCGCGCCATTGTGAATTGATCATGTCTACTTCGGTAGCACTTAGGGTCGACTGTTTGTCTACCACCTTTTTGGAAAACTGTTCGAGACTCACGTTCCCGCCCTTCAACTCCTTCTTACCCTCTTTTTGCTCTTGTATATAGGCCTTCAAATTGCTGGCGCATTGATTTCGGTCTTCCTTTTTTTCTAGCTGAAAAGCTGGATCTTGCTTAACTCTGATCTTGCGTTTCGGGGATTCGTTCAATAGCGCTTTTCCCTGCTTCATCATGGTAATCGATGTTGTCTTTGCATGATCAATTGTTCTCCATGAAGGTGCTTGAGCACATTGCTTAATCTGAATCGTGTCTAAAAACTTGTTTAGGTTTGCGCACACCTTTCTAAATTCTGTTAAACATTTGCTTTGAGCGCGCCGGATTGATTCATCTGTTTTTGCTGTTGCCAAATATTCTGGATAATAATTGTATGCCAGTAATGGGGTAAGCCAACCAAATTTATTGGATGATTGACGTGGTGCCCACTTGCCACACAGCGATACTGAACCGGATCCTGTAAGCAGATTATTATTGTCCTCCCGTAGTTGATCATTCATGAGTTGAATGGCATATTGGATAAGTGGATGATCTGTATCGGCTCCCTTACTTCTTGCGTAGTTGCAGAAATATTTGATGTCCTTCCATGAGCCATAAGGGATATCTTCCTTTCCTTCTCCTTCTTCTTCTTTGAAGGAGGGAGAAGGAGAAGGAGATACTGTGCACACAAACGAACGTAGTGCATAAGTTGCCAACATAGGATTAAATGGATAGAGAAACCATATCATCATATAAGCTATTGAATATTCACCCTTCCCTCTATGCACATCTCTCGTCCTTCCGATCATTCTGTAAATCATTTCTCTATACTCCCGGTTTCCTTCGGTTGCGGGAGTCACTGCAGATAATAGACTTCTCCATTGCTCTTCTAGTCTATTGTTATCATCGGTTACTGCGCTACGCACACATTGAAAATCGAATTGAACAATCTTGCTTTCTAGATCATTTGCGGATCCATATTCTGAATGACCATTCTCTCCAGTTCTCAAGGGTGCGTGCTGATCTAGTGCTGCAATGAACTCCATCGTGTGTCTTGGTTTACTGGTTTTTTATTTATATTCTTTCTTTTTCAATTTTTTTAGCATTGATGTATAACAGATAGTTGTTGATCATGAATAATAATCATTCTAAATCTATGTTTACAAATAAAATGTATGTTACTTCTTGCAGATCGATCATTGATCCGGTTGGAGACGTTTTTTTACGACCTGTTATTTGTAACGATAACCATAATATTATTGGATTACCTTTTGACCAATCCACCCTTGATAATTTCCAGATCATTGAAACCTATTATGGTAGTAATTTGAAGAACAAAACTTATACCAATATTCCTACTGATTATCAAAAATATGTTGATCTTTATGTAATCATGCAGAATTTAGAGGCTGCTGCTACTGATCCAAATGTCCTTCTTATTTTGAAGTTGGTCCAAGACGCCTTGGTCGGAGCGATTAATGCCTTCGCACTTTATGGACAAAAGACGGTTCTTCAAATTGACAATACGAATTTGCAAAATACTATCAATACCATTTTGTCTAATAAAAATGATACTAAGATCGCTACTCAACCTACCAATACTGGTCAAATGTCCATTACGAAAACATTTACGCTAGCTGCTGTCTTCAACTACTATATTGTCATCTTCGGTATGCCTGAGTTTGGTGTTGGGTTTGATCCTGTAAAAATATCATTCTTAGTAAATATGTTGACAAATATGGGTATTGATCCTTACCGATGATCAGGCTCCTCACCTAAGAAGACTTGACCTAAGAAGACCTGACCTAAGAACCTGATCTAATTGGTAAATTTGCATATAAAAATGATTCGATTACATATCCAATATCTTGAGGCATCCCATATTGATTTGTAATTTCCTCTGTCGCTATTTTATATTTTATATATTGTTTTATCAGATTCAATTGATCGATCTCTTCGAGAACCTTGCACATCTGATAAATAGGAGACCAGTTTTCCTGTTTAATGATGGTGCAACAGCATAAACATTCATATCCAAGTTCTGCATAATATTTTTGTATTTTAGTTGAAGAATGATTCATACGATATTGCTTGTAGGGGATGTCTTGTATCCATACCTTGGGTGGGTAGAATGGGTAAGTGCTATCTAGTTCAAACTTTATGTTTCTTGGAAACATAACGATTGTCTTCTCTTTACTGTAGGTCACGGTGAAACTGCCACCTCTTGTTGTTAGAAGGGCGTCTATCTCGTTTGGTAGTCGTTTCATCATTGTGTATTTGATATATACTGTCGATCTCTCTAAACCCATTCATGTTTCGTTTTGTAAAAAATTGAAAACTTTTTTCAGCAATGTATCAAGGGTATGCTAAAAGCAAGAACCTGTTAATAACTAAGAACACAAGAGAAGAATGTCCCGCACCAACAATCACCATAAGAAGGTCGTCCCCGCTACCCCTTTCTGTGGCCACTGCAAGAATTTGGGCTTGCCCGCCAGTGTTTTTGAGAGCCATTTCCCTCATACTACTGTCGGTCGTCAACGTATCCTCACGTGCGAGCAGCTCAAGAATACCGAATGCCCTAACTGCTTGAAGAAGGGGCATACCTTGAAGCATTGCACTGCTCGAGAAGGTTTACACCGGGCCTCAGTGTGCTACAGTCGTTCGACTTCGTATGCTTCATCTGCTTCATCTGCTTCAAAGAAGCAGGAGCAGGAGCAGAAAGGGCCAACTAACCGATTCGATATCTTGACCAACGATGATGATGATGTAGAGCGCCCTTCAAAGAAGGTGAAGAGAGAGAAGTGGGAGGCTCCTGCTCCTGCTCCTGCTCCTGCTCCTGCTTCAAAGAAGCAGATGGAGCAGTCGAAGCAGATGGAGCAGTCGAAGCAGATGGAGCAGCCTGAGCAAAAGATCGCTACGAAGTCCTGGGCCTCTATCGCTGCCTCCACTTACCAATACGCATTTGACCCCCCGAAGCGAAAGGTTGCATCTGCTCCATCTGCTTCAAAGAAGCAGGAGCAGGCAGATGAGAGTTACAGCTACGGTTATGCTTCGGCGAAATTGGCTTCCCTGAAAAAGGCAGCCCCAGCTATCCATCTCAAGGTGACCCGTCGTTGCTGGGCCGATCTTGAAGACGACGAGGAGGATGAGGAGGAGCAGAGAGATTACAGCTGGGATGATGGAGAGCAGCCATGGAACAATACGAATGCAGACTACTGTCAATTTTATGAATAGAAGAATGTTAGAACTTAGATAAAAAGATAAAAAGAAAAAGAAACAAAAAATAAAAAACGAATTAAACATATCTCCTTACTACTGTTATATGAAGTTACCCCACCTTATTTTTTTACCACTCTTTTCTCTTAGACATTGCGTGTCAGGGATATTCCGTTGCGGAACTGAAGTCCTCGCGAAAAGACATTTCTCGAAGAGTTCCTTGTTTATGAGGAAGAAAAAGGAGTGGAATGGTGGAGAACTTCGTATGCCCAAATATGTGCCGAAATCAGAGAACCAAAAGAATTATGTCGCCTATCTTTCTAATCCAGATACGCCTATTGTTCTCGGTGTGGGTCCAGCTGGTTGTGGCAAGACTTTATTTGCATGTGTCGATGCCATACAAAAGCTACAGTCTGGTAGCATCCGAAAGATTATTATTACGCGACCTATTGTCCCGGTAGAGGAAGAAGAGTTAGGTTTTCTTCCTGGAAATCTGATCCATAAAATGGATCCTTGGACCCGACCCATCTTCGACATTTTTTTGGAGTATTATCAACAGAGGGATCTAGATGCCATGTTGATGACTGGCGCTATTGAGATTGCCCCATTGGCCTATATGCGTGGGAGAACTTTTAAGCGTTCTTTCATTATCGCCGATGAAATGCAGAATAGCACTCCTAATCAAATGATGATGTTGACCACTCGTATTGGCCTGGGATCAAAGATGGTTATCACTGGTGACCTGAAGCAAACCGATCGAAGTGCCCAAAATGGTCTCTCTGATTTTATGGTGCGTCTTAAACGTTATAATGAGAACCATCTTCATGAATCTATCAAAATGGTTGAAATGAACCATAGTGATATTGAACGCAGTCCTATTGTTTCGCAGGTTCTCGACATCTATAAACAGGTTCTGACTGTTCCGACTGTTCTGACTGTTCCGATTGTTCCGACTGTTCCGACTATTATTTCTAAAAATAGCGATTCAGCATTGATTCCCAAAGAACATGAACTCTAACTTTACCAAGCATGATGTTTATAATAATATATCTTTAGTATATAAATGAGTGTGTCCGGTTATCCAAATGTTGACCAAGAAGCTTTAGATTCTGTTAAATTGTTAAATAATGGTTTTAAAGAACAAATGTTGGATTTCCAAAAGGTAATTCTTAGAAGATGGGATACTGCAGACCGTTCTCGTTTAAGAAATCAATTTAAGAGAATTAAAAGTTATTTTTTAGTCAAAATGTAGAAGCAGCAAAGAACACACAGGAATATATCCACGGCAATTCTATTACAAGATCTTTTGCTATAAACCATTCTAATACTTCTGCATATATTATGATTTTACACGAATTAGATAAATTGTTCAATAATTCAAGATATGAGTTTGATCAAACCTATGTTGGTGGTGGTAATGATGATAGTAAAACGAGAGGAAGTAGACCAGTATCATCTGGTAAAGGCACACGAAAAAATTGAAACCTTTATATGGAGTAGATACTATGACAATAATTAGAACTAAAAACATGTTTACATTATTGTTATTATTCATGCCTTGCATGGCTCATGGATTTAATTTACCACGCATCGCTCTCTGGCGTAGTCCACTGGAGGCTATTGTCGCCCAGAGAACAATGTTTTCTGTTCTTAACGATCGTATTAACGATGAACTGATTAGTGATACACAAGAACTATTGGTTTCGCACTATCATTACCATCTTTCGATCGATACCTTCTATTTTGCCATCTTCTTATTCACCCTGTATTGGCGGTTTGCAGTCCCTGTTACAGCTATTGATGCGGAAGTGAGTAAAACGACTAGGCGGATTACAAATATGTTTCTCCTTTTCGTTTATATCTTATTCGTTAAAAATGTTCAATGTGCGACTTAAACTACTTAAAGAGGTAGTGATACTATCTATTGTGCGTCTGTTTTGTAGAACAGATTCTGTTTTTACTCAGTGGTAGAGCGTGTGTGGCTCTTTTTTATGTGTTGTTGCTTTGTTAGCTCAGTTGGTAGAGCGTGCGGCTGTTAACCGCAAGGTCGTAGGTTCAATCCCTACACAAAGCGATCTTTTCATTTTATTTCTTGTTATACACCTTTGGACATTTAAAACGCCGATTTTAAATGTTCTTAAAATGTTATGATTATTTATTGTAACGATGAACAATTATGGGGGAGATATTATACGTTGTCACAGACCCCATGTTCTTCAAAAACACATTTTCTTTTATTACAAATTCGTATTTTTTATCAATTGCTATATTTTCCAATTGTTCGTAAACATCACTGCTAATTTGTATTGTATCTATTTCTGCAGTTGATTGTAATCTTGATGCCATATTTACGGCATGTCCAACAACACATAATCTTGGTAATTCGTTTCCTAATATTCCAATACTAACGCTTCCTATATTTATTCCAACCCGAATGCATAACGGAATATTATCAGGTGTTTTTATTGTTTTTACTTCTTTAATAATATCTATCGCAAATAATAGTATTTCGTTTATAACAAAATTATGATTTATAGTATTTCTAAAAATATCGCCCACAACCATATAGGCGTCGCCAATCGTTTCTATTTTTTGTAAATGTGAATATTTTTTTATAATTTTATCAAAGGAAATATAAACACTGTTAAGTAATTTAAAAATAATTGCATCATCATATTTTTGTGCCAATTCTGTATAATTAACAATATCCGTAAAAAGAACACATATCATATTAAATTGTTTTGTGGTTGCACTTGCACTTGCACTTGCACTTGCACTTTCACTTGCACTTGCAATAAATTCTTTATCAAATCCAAACGGCAGTATTTTATTTAATAATTCTTGTTCTAATATGGTTTTATCTTCAGGTATTTTTAGTAAAAACCCCTTTCTTGTTGAATCTACTAACGCAGTGCATTTGGGCGTTATAACAATAATTTCAGTTTTATATTTATTTAAGTGTGTTATCATATAGGATATAAATTGAACAGATTGTAAATCTATATTATTAAATTGTATTATTTCTTTCTCAATACATTCATCTATCATTATACATGTCGTCAATTTGCTTATCATATCAGCAAACGAATAATATAAATTGACAGTATATACGTCGGTCAGATGAAATATATCAATTATAGTTAACACCATAAATGTGCCCCATATAATCAAAAAAATATTCGTAAACATTAGATTACGTTTTTCATAAAAAGTTTTCATAAAAAATAGTAGTGATGCCCATGAACAACCGGTAAAATAAAAATAAATTGTTGTATTCCTATACGGATAAATAAATATGTTTACTGCTACAGGAATAATATGACATTGAATATTTATATCTCGCAATTTAATACTATTGATATCGCAATACAGTTTAAGCATTAATGGCGTTGCAAATAACCACATAACAATTCTACTAAACTCGTGTTGATATAAAGTTATATTGTAACTCAAAGTAGAGTTTAATATATATTTTATATAAACCAATGCCAATGTGATTGTAGTCATATTTTTTGATTTATAAAACAGAAGTTTGTTGATAAGATAAATAGAATAAATAGATAGCACAAATAAATTTAGGTTTATTATAGAGTAATAAAATTTACTATTATTTTGTATTAGTTCGTTATTTAATATTGTAGAATAATTGGATAAGTATAATTTATTCAAAACATCATCCGCATTACAATATAAGAAAACATACAAAATTAAATATATCATATATTATAATAACAATAGTTTTTATACTACAATTATAATTCTGTAATTATAATTATATATTGTATATGACTAACCATAAAAGTGAAGATTATAAATTAACTGCAGTTGAATATTATTTGATTGAGGATAAATCACAGGAAGAAGTATGTAAAATATTTAATTGCAAGCCAAGAAGTTTAATGCGTTGGGTATCAAGAAACTGGAAATGTGGAACGATACAACAGAAAATCGAAAGAATATAAAGTTCATAAAGAACATGTTAAGTTTTTATTGAATGAAATAAAGAAAAATAAAACCATTACTATGGAAGATTTGCAAGTAAAACTAAAATTGTCTTTTCCTAATTTGAATATTACAAGAAGGCATCTTGGTAGAGACAATAATATTACTTTGAAAATTACAAGAATAAGACATGAACCTAATAAACGATATGGAAAGGATATTGATATTAATGAAAAATTAAAGAGAACCGACATGTTATTCTATAATTAGGCGCATGGAAATAATAGATCGTTTTGTTCAGGAACAATGAGTTCTTGCCCATATGCGCTAGTTACTAAAATGGAATCCAGGTTGAAATGGAAATGTGAAACTAATGTATGTTGTGTGTCTATGGAACCTATGTATATATTATCTACCCCTCCACCATATCCAATACGAAGAAACCAGTTTTTCAAAAAAGGGTTTCCTCTTTGTTCGATGATAAATCTCAATACTACGTCTATAGACAACGGATTAGAATTTCGCAGAATATCAAATCTACAATTTATAATCGGCCTACTTTTGTCTATGTTACCTAGGCAATACACATAATTTACTACTTGATAAGTGCTATACCAATATCGTTTCCATCCGATGAGTGGAGCCAATTCACTCTTCGGTAAGTTTCCTTCTACGTTACCTATTAGTTTTATATCAGAATCATTTTCTATTATGATGTGTTTTACGCGAGGAGCCAAGTCTGAAAAATAGTTCAAGATTATCTCATTGGTTACTTTAGTTTTATCCTCTTGTAATGCGCGCCAACTTACCGAATTCTGTAGGATACTCCATGTATGAATGTAAATTTCTAAAGTGTTATCAAACCGGCATATTTGTTTTACTAATTCATATAGAGAGCTATCTTTAAAAGAATCTCTAATATGACCACGCAGTAAGAGTATCATGTATATAATAGTAAAATAAAAAATTGAATATTCATTTATCGCAAACAGTTTTATAACAAAAAATGGGTTGCCAAAGTTCATTGTTGTCGTGCTACAACCCTTGTTCTCGGGAGGGAGAGAATAAGGAAAAGGAGGGTGTTGTTATTTCATATTCAGTTGCCTTGAAACTTCCACATGGTCTTTCATATCTTGAATATATACATGATTCAGGTAGCTTTCAGAAAGAGGAGAACATAGATCATTGGATCGCCAATCAGTTTAATAGCCGAACTAAACCGTTTCAACATTATATTAATTATAATGATGAACATGTAGATAAGACACATAGTGGAGGAGGTCATTGTAAGGGATGTATTGCTTGGAACGATGAAGAAATTGGTTGGCTCATTCATTCGATTCCGAAGATGATGGTTCCTAGTGACCATGTCAGTAAGACAAATCATTCCTTTGTTTCGAAGGCTGAACAGGTGTATGGGCAATCGCTCGTCTTCCTCTCTAATATTCCTATTTCTGAACTGCCCGCCTTACTGGAGCACATTTCGGTCATGAAGCCTTTTGTTGATCTTTCCTCGTCTACGTCGACAATCGGTTTGCCGAATGTAAGTAATACTATACCATTGGTTCATTTCCTCCCGCTATCAACCTCTGTGGAACATGTTACCAAGTCGCCGAATTATCATGTTGATCTATTTGATGAAATACTTTGTCATGCCTATAAGGGGTCTTGGAGATGTGAGACTTGGAGGCGTGGTCATCACTGTAATACTTGTCCACATGTTGCAGATAATGATTCTATCACCTTTGAGAACGTTCATTATACTAGTAGTCAAGATCATTCAAAATACGCGGTCAATGATGTTGGTTCTACTTTTATTGGTGATTTGAATCGTATGACGACTCAGTTTTGTCGTGGTGGAGGTGGAGTCATTATTCATGACGTCAAATTAAATAAAGCTATTTCGTCTCTTATGCTTTCTGGTTCTTGACGTGGAATGTGGAAAGAATATGTTTAGCATGTTCGTCTATTTTTTTGTTTATATATATTATATATAATGCCAAAGAGAGTCGTTACAGTTCGTGGCGAGAGATCATCAAACAATGTTATTCGTGATATTGAAAGTCGCGGATGTAAAGTTATTGGGAGCGTTTCAACAGTTATGAACGACAAGGGAACCATATATTATTCAATAACATATGAATGCGCTGATGAGAATCAGGCAAATAGTATTGAACAAAACGCACATCATATTCGGGGAGGAACCACTAAAAAAAATTCCAAATGAAAGTGACATGACGAGTCTATTCGGGATCGATTCGTGGCAAAATTCGAAGTCGCGAATCGAGTCGACCTTGGAACCCCCGTATTACCCTAACCCCAACCCTTTTAACATAACTCCTGTTGCGTTCTCTTCGAATATTGAAACTAGACTTATCGAGAAATGAGTGACATATCGAGAAATGAGTGACATATTGATAAATGAGTAAGAGACAGAATTAGAGGAATAAGTAAGAGACAGAATTAGAGGAATAAGTAAGTAGTATTGTTTTTGGACCAAAACAACGCAGAAGGTTCTCTTGTCTTTCGTTACGTAAATACACAGCAAAAATTGAAAAAACTTATAACGCAGTGACAAAGAAGATATATATACAGATGGACCGGCAGATGAATCTGGCCACATTACCGGAGGACGTGGTCCTTCTTATCAAAGAATATGCATTCGACATGTTAACCCGTATTAGTGTTTATCTTAGTGGATGTAGAGAGCGAGATCCTCATTTCTGTTGGCTCCAACTGTTCCGTCCATTAAGTAAAAGGCAGCGGACAACTATTTTCGATTGGTGTTGTCGGCAAAAGCTACCAACCATTGCACCAATATTTACTTATCAAACACACGATGGATGGGCTCCTGGACATCTCTTTCGTCTAAAAAAAGAAAACTTGCGTCATCCAATCATTGATGAAATCAATAAATTGATGAATAATGAATTCAGGGTTTACGATTCACATGGGCAAATGCACAAATTAGCTGATATCTTAATCTTTCTCAGTGTGACGGAGATTGGTGACTCGTTATTAGATCAATATATGAAACAAATGGCTTATCATCTTTTGGTTGGAGTTATTCTCATGGTCAGACGCAATAAAGAAGAGAACCTTTATCTTAATGATTGGCGCAAATTACCTGAAGGGTCCGATTTTAGATGCCCTGTGCCCCTATTCGTTTGATAATTATGGTTCGGTTCTCGGTTCTTGCAGAAAAAAAGTTGTAAATATATTCGGCTTTATACACCTTCGGTGGTTGAGTCTTCAAGGGCAACGTTATTGCGAAGCGCATAACCTACCATAAGTTTGTTGTCTTATTTTGAGAACCTTGATAATTTCGATTAAGGTTTCGGATCCTATTTATTTTTTAGCGCGCATACCATGTTGGCTGTTCTCGTTTTTTCCATGTAGCGATCTTTTGTTTGTCCGGCGTTTGATAATATCGACGATAAGCCTCCACTGCATCTTCGCTTTTGCATTCGGTTGGCATTGCTTGTGCAAAGGTAGTGAGTCCTGTTTCGGGGAATTTGTCTGCTGTTGGTGCATATTTTCGCAAATAGGTTGCGACAATATACGATTTATGTAGTTTTTCTGCTGGATGATCATAACGATATTTCCATTCCTCGTGCATTGCGTCAACCAGGTCTAGTGTCCATATGTAATTTGCGAGAGACGAGCGCATCCAGATAGTTACCGGATGGTTTTTATGAGCAATCTTATACAGTTTAATGACTTGACTAACCTCATTGTCAGGATCAACCAAGTGCATGGTCGTGCAAAGCATTTGCACTGCCTCCAGCATCATTTTGCTCACATGTTTGTCGAACATTGCTTCCGCGCATTCTTTGAAGTTCAACGATAGAATGAATAGATTCATGGTTTATTGTCTTCTTGTTATTTTGAAAACTTATTTTACTTTGTCATTTTCAATTTTTTATTTATTCTCTTTGTTTTTTGATTTTGGTTTTTTTGCAGTTTTTGATTTTGGTTTTTTGCCTCCTCTCCACCATAAGATGGATCGGTTTCGCGGCTGCTTTGTCAATGTTGGTGGGGATTCCACTGATCTCCAATTTTTTTCATCAACAGCATATAATGAAAAAGTTGTATCGATTACACCTTGCTCTTTCAATAAATCTATTATACTTATCACAACCTTTCTATCATCTTCTGGTAAGTTTAAAATATTACGAGTGTTTTTTATAACTGCTTCGTTAAATTGGTCACATTGGGCATTAAATTTCTCTAAATCGTTATCAATACCACCCAGAATATAATAAACACCCTCAGGTCTCTGCGGTTTTTTAAATGGAAACGCTTTAAAGAGCTCAAGTGTTTTATTTGTCATTTTATAGGAAACTTCTTTTTTTGCCCATGGATGATAGAAATTGTATGTTTCTACCCAAGCGTTTACGTTAAAGTTACTAACATATCCAATCTTATCGCAAAAAGTATCACAAAGAACCTCTTGAACATCGGAACGACGACAATAAGTACGACCACTTTTTTCTATTTTGTCTGCATCTACTTCTAACCAAATGGCTATTTGTAGTTGCGCCTTACAGTTCCTGTGATCATATCCGTAATGGCTACTAAACACATCGGTAGAAAACTCATTGGTCCGAGTTGACGTGCCAAACCGCGAAAACATCGTTTTTATATATATTATAAATATTATATTTGTAAATACTGCTGCACTATCGTAATTCACTCATTGTTCATTTATTTGTTTTAGGAATAGAAATTATACAATTATCATGACTACTATAGTTCAACCGGTTCTCACACCTAGTCAGATTACGGACATTGTTTCTTATGTGAATAAATTTCGCGCTAACCACCAAGCTCCTCCTATGTCATGGAGTCCAACTATCTATGGAGTTTCACAGCAATGGTCCTATTACCTTATTGCAAATAATCTCTTTCAACACAGTAATAATAGTAGTTATGGTGAGAACCTTGCCCATTTACAGGGATACGGAGTTCATCCTGTGGCGTTAATTAAGAAAAGCATTGACTTGTGGTATGCTGAGGTTTCTGCATATGATTTTACGAAACCTGGGTTCTCCACTGCAACTGGTCATTTTACTTGTTTAGTATGGTTCAATAGCACGCAATTCGCAATTGGATTATCCATCAATAGTGCTACCAATGCAGTAAATATTGTCATGAACACGTCACCTCCTGGTAACTATCTAGGTCAATTTCAGCAAAATGTATTGCCTCTACTAAATTATCCTAGTCCTGGTCCAACTCCTAGTCCTGGTCCTATTCCTAGTCCTGGTCCTGGTCCTGGTCCAACGACCCCTATTGCCGATTTATATGCCGTTTTGCAATTGATTAATACTAACAAACGGAAATCTGAAATTGTTGCTGCCATTAACCGTATTATTCTGAAATTGTCGACATAATGCTATCTCAAAGAGAACCCCGCGAATTCTACTTCTTTGAGAACCCCGCGACACGATTATTGCACTATCTCTTTGAGAACCCTTGTAATATACTATGGCACTCAAACTTGTAAATATATACTTATCAAGAAATGAGTGACTTATCAAGAAATGAGTAAGTAATAGAATTGGAGAAATGAGTTATCGAATTGGTCACTTATCGATAAATAGAAATGGGTAAATTATTACACCTTTGCGCATTTAAAATGCGCATGGTAACGTTGCCTTTGACACTGATAAATTGCCCACTCGTGCGCATTTTAAATGTGCAAAGGTGTAATAATTTTACTGCGTGTAGAACGAACTTTTGTAACAGTCTTTGCCTTTTTTTTTTGAGAACCTTTCTTCTTCTTATTTTTCTTCTGGTTTGAAGAACAACCTCCGCCCTCTAGCACATAACTTACCTCACACGTTATCGGGTTTACACATTCAGCGGTTGAATGGTTCGGCACATTTATTGCTTCTATCAGTCCACAAAGTTCTGCGTATCTTGGAACAATAATCATACTTAGATCCTTTCTTTTCACCTTGAACTTTTTACGGAGCGATCCTTGTAAATTATCGTAAAAATACTCTTTTAATTCTTCTACTGCAGGATTACTGTTGTATTCTTCGTATTTTTTAAATTTGTCTTTAAACAAATACGCGACAAATACGCTTTCTGTTTCTACAAAGATTCGAATCACTTCCGAGCTACCTGCACTTGCACTATAAATATTGTCTGTTTCTGCAAAATCTTGATCCCATCCTGATAATAAGGTTCCCGGTTCAAACGTAAATGAACTTCCGTCTGTTTCATTTACGGTTATGCTTATATTGTCTGGTAAATGTAACTGCTTCGACTTGTTCGCCATCCTCTATAGTATACTGTTAGATAAGAGTTTGAGAACATTTCTTACAAAGGTTCTCAAAACGAATACAGCAATGTCATCTACTAATATACTTGGAGATCCGATTGTCTAAAACTTACTACCCGAACTCCGAACCTTACTGCCGAACCCTGGTAGCGAACCTTACTGCCGAACCCTGATACCGAACCCTGATAGCGAACCCTGATACCGAACCCTGATACCGAACCCTGATAGCGAACCCTGATACCGAACCCTGATACCGAACCCTGATACCGAACCCTGATACCGAACCCTGATACCGAACCCTGATACCGAACCCTGATACCGAACCCTGATACCGAACCCTGATACCGAACCCTGATAGCGAACCCTGATACCGAACCCTGATACCGAACCCTGATAGCGAACCCTGATACCGAACCCTGATACCGAACCCTGATACCGAACCCTGATACCGAACCCTGATAGCGAACCCTGATACCGAACCCTGATACCGAACCCTGATACCGAACCTTACTGCCGAACCCTGATAGCGAAGCTAACCCTGAGCCGAACCCTGTAAAAATTTAGTGTTCTCATTTTCAGTAGAAATTGCAAAAAATTGAAAACTTTTTTCATCTGCATCCTTTACTGCATGCTACCAAGCAAAAACCTGTCAAAACTATTACCAAGATGTCCCAAACCGCTACCCCCGTCCAAGTTGAACAAGAGATTGTCATGGATCCCATCGAGATCCCAAAGGAGAAGAAGCCTCGCGCTAAAACTCTCCCTTCCAAGTTCTCTACTCTTATCGCGTTTGCTTACTGGTTCCAGCAGCAAGAAGAAGCTACCGACTCGAACCTTCTCGAGCAACTTCACCTTCTCGAAACCGTTGACGAGCAGCAAGCCTTCGTCCAGGGTTTCTTAGATCAAAAGAAAGATATCGCCAAGGAAATTCC